>Ga0126342_10019256_pt1 | contig 11613 bp, 11 predicted proteins | sample Cyp1metagenome_FD_92528 | JGI IMG/M metagenome (GOLD analysis project Ga0126342, IMG submission 92528) | Coral microbial communities from Lord Howe Island, Old Settlement Bay, Australia - Cyphastrea 1 metagenome | ecosystem: Host-associated > Invertebrates > Cnidaria > Coral ... | reverse complement strand
CAAAACATTTAGCAAAATAATCAAAAAGAAACAGTCAAACATTTAGATTTACAATATTGAACAAAAACATAACAACCTCCCAACCAACCTCCAACCTCTCTTGTCCTAGTTTCCCCCTTTCACCATTTTTTTCCCTACAATGTTGGGCCCCCTAGGTAGCTAAGTTGGTTTATAACTCCAATAACCATGGTTTATGACACTTATAATTAATTATACTTAATTAATGGGCTTTATAAACCAACTTATAACTGGGGGGCACCCATCCTGTATAGTTTGGCGGGTTCAGTACATCCTCGGCAAGTGTTTGGATCCAGAGGCAATGTTTCACATTAGGGGATGGGGATTAATGATGCAATCTGGCCGACAAAGGAAAAACCAACAAATGAAAAACCATGACACTTGGAAGACTTGAAGAAGGGAAGAAGCAACTTCATGATCTGCATGATCGGCTATGAGTCAAACCAAACGGTATCCTTTCAATTTGTTCGCCCTTTCATGACTTGCATAGTACCTTTAAGATCCTTTAAGTCATAGCTGGTTTGTGGATGGTTCTTCCCTCAGTCATATGGTAAATTCATAGGTTGCCGGCTGACCCATCCCCAGCTTCCCGGACTGGCGCCTAGGACTGGCGGCAGCAACTGGTCGAATCTCCGGTTTGAATGTCCGGTGGAGGGCTTTGCACCTCGTGCCATAGTCATCGGAAAACGTGTGCGAATCTTGCTGTAAGGGATGATGATTTTGATGTATATTCATCACATAATAGTTTATATATATATATATATATTACTGTAAATATATATATATATATACACATCATATTATAATATATTATAATAATGTGAGTAAAACAATCATCAACCACCCTATTTTGATGCTTTATAGCACCCTTTTTTTTGCCAACATGCCGAGCGGATCGGCAAGTTGCAGCTATGCGGCCAGGTCAACTGACTCACTCTTTTTTTTGATGTGGTGAACAATAAACACTGATGTTTTAAGACCTGTTCAAAGTCCCAAAAGGTAGAAAAATCAAATGAATTTGCTGCGAGTTTTAAATTTCATAAATTGAGGTTTTTGGTTGAATTCTTTTCGGTTGATGCTTTCAACACATGCTCAATTCATCGGAAAATATGTAAATTGGGATTATGTTTTGACCTCTTTTTTTTGGGATGGTTAATATCATTCTGCTAAACTTGGGGATCGTTTAGTACTGGGTTTGCCTCACTATTCCAATAAGTTTCATTAGCTATCCATCATTGTTGGTTATATGCCTTCTTATTAACCATGACATACCATGACAAACCATTGTTAACACTAGCCAGCATTATATCAGGTAGTAAACCCAAGAATTAGTTCATAAACCATCGCATGAACCAAGCATTTGGGGAACAAATCACAAAATCCCAAGTAGGGGCATACCCAATTTCACCATTATTAATCGTTAACCATTACTCATTGACCATCATTAACCATCAATTATTAATCATGTCTAACCATGACTTGCCATTATTCAACCATACATGGCCATTATTATCATTTATTCGCCATTAATTATTATCAGTATTAACCATCAGTATTAACCGTTTATTAACCATTATTATTATTCACCAGTATCATTATTGACCATTAGTAACTATTATTATCATTTATCAACCGTTATAAACCCATTATTACCCTCTGGTGAACTAACATAGCAATGGAAAATCACAATTTTTCATGGGAAAATCCACTATAAATGGCCATTTTCCATTGCTATGTTAGTTCACCAGAGGGTAACCATTACAATGCCATTGTTTACCATGATCAACAATCCCCACTGACCACCTGACCCAACCTCTCACGACGTCTCTGAGTTGCCCCGGCCGCCCGCGTCTCGGAGCGGTCGCCGCTCTCGCTGCTGTGCTGACTGGGCTTCCGCCGTCGCCGACCCTGGCGGACAAACATGGAAATGTGTTGATGGTTTAACGGGGATGTTACCAGGTTTCGATATTAGATACTTGGATGGTTAACAAATGTTGATTCCCCCACATATGGGTAATAATAGGTGTTGACCCATCCGTATGTATATATATAATTCGTGGCACCATCAACATTAGTAGATTGGAGATGTAGATATTTTTCTAGAGGATTCTTCCGGGATTTCATGGGGAAACCAGCAACTTTCTTCTAAGAACCTGAATCATCGGTGTTTACCCTCTGGTAATTTAACATAGCTATGGAAAATCACCATTTTTAATGGGAAATCCACTATAAATGGCCATTTTCAATAGCTATTTGTATGTTCACCAGAGGGTAGATGTTCTGGGGGTACCAATGAGCATTGCGGAACTTCAACCATCCATGGGCGACTTGGAGGATCATCCCACTGAAGTGTTTGTCACTGTGGTTGTACCGTACCATATAAGGCCATATAAATTGTGGGGATATTCCTTTGCAGTACATAGCCCTTACATAGGCGCTATATATGGTAGGTACCTCTAATTTAGGTTCCTGAAATGGTCATTGAGACGTGTCGAGCCAAATCCGTTCGGCTATTTTAAGGCTATAAACATGGAAACTTCAGGAGCACCGACAAAGATCGAGCCAAGTCCCTCTAGCTGGAAAGTTCTACAGTATAATGAGAGCACCCAGTACCCTCAGGGTCAATTTAACATAGATATGGAGAATTACCCATTTATAGACTATTTACATCTATTTACCTAGTAAAAATGATGATTCTCCCAAGCAAATTCTGAAAAATTACCAGGCATGGCAGCCGTACGTCCTACTCGTCGTCATCTTGTCGTCCAAGGTCGTCAGGCCTGATGCCTCACTGTCCAATAAATAAATTATTTATCGTTCCCGTCTCCATTTGGAAAATAAACATAAAATATACGTAATATAATATATCTCTCTCTCTCTCTCTCTCCATCGCCATCTCCGAGAGTTTCGCTGTATACATATGAATGCATTAATACTAATTATATATATATATATATTATATTACATTTACATATAGATTTAATTATGTAGTTACTTATATGTTGACTGCCCATTTTTTGTCTAGGATGTTCCGTAGGAGTCTCCGATCGGCTGCCTGCCCCGTGCTGGAGATTTGGACCTAGCTGATTTCAAGGGGCGGTCGGGCCCCTTCGCTTAAGGTTGAAATAACTATGATAAGTAAGGGGTATATATAGTATTTATATAGGCTATATAGTATTTATATAGGCTATATAGTATTTATATAGGCTATATAGTTGTTATAACTATAGTTAGATATAGTTAGATGGGTTTATAAACCAACTTATAATTGGCTGGCCTCACCTGTTTCTAGGATTCCATCCACTTGCGGCCAGGGCTGAAGGCTGCGTGTCGCCCACTTGATATCCGAATTTCAAGAAAGACTACTCATCTCATCAGCAGCGTTGGTTCCACGTGTGTCGATGTGTATATTGCATAATAAAGAAATACATATATATATATATATATTATACAGTCTATACATATACATACATATATATATATATTAATATATATATATATATGCATATATGCACTGGTATCTCCTCTGAAATTTATGCGTTAGAACGCATCACTGCAGGCCAATCCCGCTTGGGTTTCCTTCCCAGCTCTGATGGTTGAAAGCCGCGACCCGTTCCGGGCAAATTCCAAACTCTGACTGATTTAATTAAATCCCATGGGTTGGTTGAAAATAGATAGCTCAGAATGGCAATTTCAATGCAAATTAAAATGGTCAGTAGATGTAGGGCTAGTTTTGTTAAGACAACTCCATGTGTGTGTGTGTGTTCCGACAGTTTGTCCCTCAAAAAACGCATTTTTTGACCATTTAAAGTAAGAAATGTGTGAAAAGCAATGTAGATACCGCCCAATTTGCTCAATTGGGTCTTGGGACACTATGTCTATCTACCTACATAGTATATATAATATGCCTGTATATAATGTATATAACATAAAGATATACATGTATATCATATTATATCATAGTATTGCATCGTATTATTTTATTTTTTTTTCCCCCAAACTCCTTTTGTATGATCCCCTAACCTTCACCGAGCCCAGCAATCCCATGCAAAAAAGGCCTCTGCAGCAGAGGAATTTCGCCCAACCAGGTCCTGATGAGGGGCCGGCCCACTTTTAAAAGAAATGTTCCCACTAGATTCTCCAGTTCTGGTGGATGGTCCATTCAAAAATCCAGGATATAGAAACCCGCCAAAAAGACCAAAACGATAGCTTTGGAAGAGAATGGAACATGGCAAAATCTCAATTTCTGGGATACTCCAGCTAAAAATGCGAGTTGAACTAACAAGCTTTCGCAATTTGGCCAAAATCGACTCAAACAAAAAAATGTTGCGTTCACCAATCCATCCTGGAGGCCTGAAGCACAATGCAGAAAAGTGCAACTATGATGCGGTTGGGAAACTCTGACTGTAGCCCCGCAGGGCTCCTCGTTGCTTTTTTCTTATAATCGATAGTTAATAAGGAGATAACATGAATAGTTTATAATCGATAGTTAATATAGTTAATATATAGTTAATATAATAGTTTAATACCCCAAACCGCTCCTAGCCCTTTGATTTCACAACCAGTTTGGTCGAAATTGTCCCGTTCTCCTTGACTTCGATGTCAAAGATCTCGGCATCGCCAGCATAGGTCACTGGCCAGAACAACCTGGACGCTCCCCATCGAAGAAGGGGAACAGGTTTCAAATCCCGCCTGGAAGTGACACATCCCGGTGCGGTTTCCATGGATTTCTATGGATTTCTGCGTTTTGCATTGGGGTTGTGATATGTTGTGACTCTTGATGGGAAATTTTGAACATGTTGGCTATTTAGTCAAAGCAACATATCTTTCTTGAACTCTTCCGGGAGCGACAGGTTCATCCTCGGCCGTTCTTCGCTGGCACCCCCCCCTCAGAAACTATGGTTTAATAGGGGATCTACACTTTTGCGAGTGCTCAATATTGGGGGAATGGGGTTAGAAACACACAAATATCTACCACCAAGCTGCCTCCTCCTTTCCTGCAACTCAACCATCTTTCCAAATGGATCCAAATGGTTCAACATTTCTTCGGCCTCCCAGATTACTTGAGGACCTCCACGTCAGCGGCATTGCATGCTTAAGGTTTGGGGACCCTCAAAACTCATCAACAACAAATTCATCTTGTTGGCGAAAAAGTTTTCGAATTTCATCGCAATTTTGGAGGGCCAAAAAGTTCTACTTGGGCAATTGGAGAACAGCAGTTCTATGATTTCACACCCCTGCTGGGTACGTTCCTGAAGACCCAGCTCTTTGGCGGTCGCCTCTCAACCCCTTCGGAAGAAATTCCTCTCTGGATTTTGAGCGTCGGAACCCTTGGATGCCTGGCACAAAAATCATCAAACATGATATCCCCAGTAGTTGTTTGATAGTTGTTTCATGGGTGTGTTTGAAAGTGATACACTTGAAATTTTAAAATTCCGGTCCATGATCTACAGTAAATCCATGTAAATCCTTCATGTTCAGACCAACCCATATCATATTCTGTAGATTGGTTGTGCGTCCCAGTAAATATCCCAACAAAATCGCCATGGCTGGATTATATAACCCCCGTTGGCAGTATTAATGAGAGTACCATCCCCGGGTGTTTCACCGAGCATCTCTGCATTTCCTGTGCCCAGGGTGAGTCTGAGGGTTGTTGGCTGCGGCGGAGCAAAAAAGCTCTCGGGGTTGGAGTTGTCCTGGGGAGCGGGTGACCACCGGACTTCGTCGTAACCCCGTGCCACAACATGTCAGACCACATGTCAGAGTATATGCCACAGACAAAATAAATATCAAAAATCGTGTGAGAATATAGCTATCTTTCTATACATATATATATATATATTTGCATATATATATATACTCCATACACGCTATAATATATTATATATATATATATTATATACAGTATGTGATATGTGTGTGTGTGCAGCAGAATGTTTGGCAGAAATTATGTGAGAAAATATGTTTGGATATGTGTGTGTGTGCGCGTGCCAATTTTCTCTTCAGAATGTGTCTGTCACGGTGTTGATCACACGAAGTAAAGTAAGTCATGATTCCTGCTGAAATGTGTGCTATTCAGCTATTCAATTTCCTGAAAGTGTTTTTTTTCAGTGTCCCCCCAAAAAAACTCAGTCATGAAGACCTTCTTACCCTCTGGTAATTTAACATTAACTATGGAAAATCACCATTTTTAATGGGAAATTCCACTATAAATGGCCATTTTCAATAGCAAACTGTTAAATTACCAGAGGGTAACCATCAACCATCAACCACCCCCAAAAATGCCACCGGCCAAGGCGCCGCCAGCTCGGCTACAAGGAGAACGGGGACTCCAAGTTCGATCCTGGGCTAAAGGCGTTTCTGAAAGATGGGGCAAGTACCCAAACACTGGCCTTTATTTCGCACTGTTACCCTCTGGTTATGTCAAAATAGCTATTGAAAATGGCCATTGATACTGGATTTACCCATTGAAAATGATGATTTTCCATAGGTATGTTAGTTTACCAGAGGGTAGCATGCTGCAAAATGATGGAACTCTAAAATGCAATGAAAATGATATCTGGCCCTTTCGGAAGCAGCAAATTTGGATACGCACAAGCCAATTGTTCACATGGCTTCTGTGAGTGATCCCATCCCCCTCAACTGTCATATTATCCCGTGGGGCAGGCCCATGCCATAATTCATGGTCTTTAGATGTGCTTGATGATCCACAAATGGAAAGTCAATGGATGAATGGGCGCTAGTTTATGCTACCGCCCGTAGCGAACTCGGTGTTTTTGCTGTTTCTATACTTTCATGACTTTCATCTGCATCCACACATGGCTAATTTACATGATCACACGTACGTATATTACATAATTACTCACACATACCTTCAAGTGGGGGAGATGTTAACGTCTTTGTGCACTTGCTCACATGTTCGATGCTACGCTCCACACGTCTTCTTGACATGATTGCACATACCGCTAACATCTTTCATGCTACACTACACGTGTCATCTTTACATGATGGTACATACCGCTAACATCTTTCATGCTACGCCGCTACGCTCCACATGTCTTCTTTACATTATTATTTTAGACGTTCTACCAGAGAAGTGAAAAGACAAAATGGTCGTAAGATCACAGTTGGCACACAGACGTTGGACAAATGTTGGGATTACTGTAAAGATTTCATTCCAAACAGTGTCCAAACAGTGTCCATACAAAGAATGCAAAGAACAAACTTTTGAATGCTGAGATATGGAACTATGTCTACCAATGGCAATGGCGATGCCGTCATTGCCATGCCTTGTGGCAAATAGTGCCCAAGGTTCTGAAAGAACTTTGCGCATGAGATGTTGCACCTGCGAATGAGAAAGCTAAAAAGGACTGAGTTCGCTACGGGCGGCGGTACCTAGGATATGGCTTTGGGTTTACCGCATGATCACTGAATAGTAAATGATGGCGACAAGGTATATCGTTTTCTTTTAAGGCAGAGCTCCTGATTCGTCCAAATCATGCCCATTTTTTTTGGTTGGCTATGGTGGTTGGACAAGGTTCGTTGGCCAAATCCGAATTTATTGTTGCTGAAGACTAATTGTTCGCTGAAGACGGATGCCTTAAGGGGATTTCACCCACAAGAACTTGCACTGGCCCTGGTGGGAATGAATAAACAAATAGGCAAGTGCTGCATTGTATTGCGTTTTTGATGCTTTTGGCAGCTTCTGGGCTGGTTAGGTGATTGTGGCAGCTAGTTGCTTTGCTTTTTGAAGGGTGCAGGACATGTCCAATACCCCTAGAATAATTTCCTCCCTGGGTAAAGCCTAACAGATTTTGGCTCAGCCTCGCTCTTTCTCAGAGATCTTCTGTTTCGTTACTGTATGTCTTATCATTGTTGGCTGAAAATTGTTGACCGTGACTTGTCATGACAAAACCGCTCGAGAATGTGAAATGACAAAAACTTGTCATGACAAAATCGGGAGCGTAAGAGTACCGTGAAAGAAAGGACACTATGTAGGAACGTTTAGGCTGCTTCAAGATGTTTTAAAATGTTTTTAAAAAGTTATAGGAAACTATTCCAAAACCTAATTATTCCGGGGTATCTTGACGGGGGGGGATCATGATTTTCAAGGTTAGGACATGCATCATCGTATACCTACCCTTATTATTTCCAAAAAATATTCCATAACCTAGTTGATACCCTGCAATAATCCTTTACAGTAAGGGATAGGTCTTGTTCGCTGCTTTAACCCCAATTGGTCAAATCCTCGTTGTGCTTTCTTAAACCAATTGGTTGCTGCTTAACCCCCAAAGGTTTATTGGTAAATCACATCCCCAATTCATCCTGCTAGCTGCTAGTCTGCTAGTCAGCTAGTCAGTTATACAAGTTATATAGTTTACCCTCTGGTGAACTAACATAGCAATGGAAAATGGCTATTTATAGTGGATTTTCCCATCAAAAATGGTGATTTTCCATTGCTATGTTAGTTCACCAGAGGGTAAGTCCCGTGTCATCCCGTGTCATCCTGTATCTTTGCTTAAATCCCCAAGACTTTTTTGCAAAGCCCCGTGCATCCCAAGCGTCGAGGCATCCGTGGTTTCCAGAACCTCGTGGCGACCCTCCACCACCATGGCAACCTGCCCGAGGGACATGGGGAACATGAAAACACCATCAAAATAAATGGATCAGAATGATGATGGTTGGCATACCCGAAATTTCCATAAATGATGATTTTATATGATTTTATGGGGGGGTTGCAGTAACCATGAAAAAATCAAAACTGGGGGGATTTAAAGATGTTTGAACATCAAAAATGATGATTTATGATGGGGAGAGAAATGGAGGAAGCCACATCAGAACTCAAATGGTCGTATCGGACCCAACTTTACGCAATTTGAATGGCGGGAAAATGAGGGTTAACCAATGGATTTCGGGATACATGTCCACAAACCATGAAGAGACATGAACCTCAAGTGCAATCTCCAGCAGGCCCCAATGAGAGGCTGAAAATCCAATCTGTCTCCAACTTTCAAGCCATTTTTTTTTGGAAACACTTAAACGTGGAATGTTCAGTCGGACAGATCCACCATTTTTCATGGGTAAATCATGGGTAAATCCACTATAAATGGCCATGTTCATCCATTTTCAATGATAAATCCACTATAAATGGCCATTTCCATTTTCATCCATTTTCAATGAAACCATCGGAATTTGTCTGGCACCTTCAGGCCCTTTGAGGAGGCGGTGGCAAAGACGACCACCGGAGGCCGGTTGGACTCAGCTGCTGGGCTGGAGGGTCCCTGTGGTGTGCTCTTCTTGCTTTACAAACCATGGGTAAATCAAGTTCAGCAATGGGTAAATCCACTATAAATGGCCATTTAAACTTTGTAAACCTGAAAAAATCCCTGAAAAACTCCATTTCAAAACATTCAGCTTGTTCCATTGGTGAACGATGTGTGTCATCAATCAAGATAATCAAGAACCACTTTTGCAATAAACACGTCATGAAATCCGGCTGAGTCGCCCCTCCGAAGTCCGTGCTTTGGGGCATGAGCCCAAAGCAATAGCCAGCTTCTGCGCCCTCGCGCTGTCAAGTCATATGGGTTTACCCTGAAAGACGGGGTAAAAACCAACCATAAACCAAGCATGGGGATATAATGGGCATATAATGGGATAGAGAATAATCTATGATACTTGTATATACGAAACTAAAATATATATAGGTCTCCTAAAGATGGTGACTTAAATCAACACAAAGTAACCATTCATGAGTCAATCATATCTGCCCTTAAAAGTGGTGGATGCTCAGGGAATGGCAACTGAAGCCATGGAATTTCGGGGCCCTATTTTCCAAGAAAATCACACCTATACCTAGCCTAACCAATACCTACTTTCATCATTTTGGGATGGTTTGTAATATTTACTAAGCTCGTTTCAAACATGGCTGTGCTCGTTGGGTAAAAACCACATTGGGTTGGATCCTTCACCTCCATTGAGATCCATTCTGGTTGTTTGAGCTATGAAACATTGCAATTTATAGTTGGTTTAATTTGATTTACCTGTTGGAAATGGTGGATTTTAGTGATTCTCCATAGCAAACTGTTAGTTTACCAGAGGCTATTAGCCATTATTAGCCAATATGCCATCCATATCCCACGATTTTTTCCATGATATTGATATCCCTATTCTACTTGGTGGCTCATCCCACTTAGTAAGTGGGTTATATCCCCAGTTATAAGTGGATTAACCCTACTTATCCCATTTATAACTGGGGATATAACCCACTTACTAAGTGGGATGAGCCACCAAGTACCACCATGTTTGCCACGCCACCAATGGGTCCAATGCCGCCGAACCCAGCCCTGGATTCCCGGCAGATCCTCGTGACAGAGTTGCAAGGCACTCTCGAGGCGACAAGACATTGAAAGCCTCTGCACGTCTCTGAGCCGTAGGCCTTTTCGCTCCTGAGCGAACCCAAAAAGGTGATTTATCTGGGTATAAAATACGAATTTAAAACCAAATTTGCGGTGATTTTGGGATGATTCCCTACGCCAACGTCACGTCGTGTTGAATTTCAAAATGGTGATGATGATTAATGGAAGTGAAGTAGCCACCGGTAATCAAACATGGTCTGCTGGAAAATCCGTCATTCGTAGATTCTAGATGATTTTCCCATTCCAAATCATTAAAACCTCCAGGTCACCAGGTCCTTCCGGGATTTTCCGGCTAGCCACGCTTGAGTACCAGAGGGTAAAAGCCCCCGCCGTGGCTGGACTTCGGGTAATCTGCGGAATCCCAACTAATACCGGTATGACCATCCCCCAACTAATGCACCCCATGATATCCCAGCAAAAAAACATTGAAAATCCCATGATATCCCTATACTCTTGGTTGATTACATGGGTCAAACCTCATCCAACTGCCCTTTTCTAAGATAGGTTTTGTGAAAAAATCACCCTTCTGAACTCCAAAAATTCCATAAAATTCCTCCATTTCCACATCTATGGCACCTTAAAAACCCTAGGGTAACAACTGACCATGGCACATCATCAAATAAAACCTGCTGAGCATCTGGGGCAGACGTCGCCAGGAGCCGCGCAGCCTTTCAGAAAGGCCCGATGTGTTCGGGTGGTTTTCGATCAATTTCAGGCGATTTACCCTCTGGTAAACTAGCATAACTATGGACAATCACCATTTTTCATGGGAAAATCCACTATAAATGGGGTCATTTTCAATAGCTATGTAACAAATTACCAGAGGGTACCAAAGATTTGACATCAGATGTTGCATATTCATGCATATTCCCTTATGATATTCCCAATGCAGGGTCAGATTTGAGATCAGATCATGTGTTTTCTTTTTAATGCCATAAATCATCCCCAAGTCATTCAATCCATCTCCAGTCGGCAGGGCGTTCCACATTTGGCCGAACGGGTTTCCCACATTTGGGGTGCCAAGTTCTGGTGCATCGTATCACCATGTGGTTACATTCCAGTTAGTTCATGATTTGTACCCCAGCTAGATTAATGGGTTGGATCATGTTCTATCACCCCAATGATATATGAATCTATAATACTATGTATATAATAATAATGTAATATAATATATATATAT
>Ga0126342_10019255_pt1 | contig 11613 bp, 12 predicted proteins | sample Cyp1metagenome_FD_92528 | JGI IMG/M metagenome (GOLD analysis project Ga0126342, IMG submission 92528) | Coral microbial communities from Lord Howe Island, Old Settlement Bay, Australia - Cyphastrea 1 metagenome | ecosystem: Host-associated > Invertebrates > Cnidaria > Coral ... | reverse complement strand
GGAGATTGAAAATGGGCCGATGTGAATCAACTCTTCAGAAACCAATCAGTTGATTGTACTGTTATCCGATAGCTGATAGCAGGGAAAAACCCATGGAGATGTAGGGCAGGAGTATGACCCGACAATGTCTTGCCAGGACATCTCAATCCCAATAAAAACACGATCCAACAAAAAAAGCAACAATTCACAAAGTTTGTGTCTTATTTGGTATCAAACCATATTAAACCCTCTACCTAAATCATCATGATTTACAGATATTCACCAGAATGAAACCACCATCCATCTTGGCAAATAGATCCTAGTCCTATTCAACGAATCATCATGTTGTCCCACTGATCTCCAAATGACACTCCGTGGCCATATAGACGATTTCCGTGAGCGACATCAACAGCGCAAGCGGAATGGCTGCAATGCTCCCGCCACGGTTGGGCCAGCGCAACTCGCAGATACGGTGGAGGACGGAACCCAGGGAGAAGGAGGCGCAAATGGCCACGTAGTACCAACCTTGGCGCAGCTGATAGATGGCTATCTTTATACTATAATTACATCAATTTATCATAATATATATAGTATATTATGTATAGTATATGCTATATATAATACTATATATAATATGACATAAGACATAATATATTACTATTACATACTATTACTATATCAGGTCAAGCTTATGTTTGAACATGTAGATTTAAATTTCCTCTACCTATAAGTCATGTTTGGGAAATCAAGAGATTGATAAGTTTCCGCAAGAAAAAGATCCAGTGTCGGACATTTCATCAACAAAGGCCCTATTGCGAATACAGCTGGGCCCCTGGGCTTTTGTGTCCCCAACAAATAACAAATGTTGGGTTGTCGGCTTCAAGTCGTGTTTCCCAAATTCGACACCCAAATTGCCCTAAATCTGGAGGCCGAATCCGGGAATCCAGGCTGGGTTTGTTTCCGATTTTTGGTATCTGAGAGAAAGAAACGACTAAAATGAATCGTGAAAAAACGCATGCGAACGCTGTCCTGAAAATTCCAGTTCCCGTTGCGAAAAAAACTTTGGCATCTAAGATATCTAAGTCCTAGGTTAGGTTGGCTGGCTGAAGCAAACTTAATCCTCTTTCCCGTTGATATTAAATTATATACCTGAATCGGGCGGTAAATTGGTGAGCCGAACTTCAATTTGCCTTTAATTACACCATCTGAAATCCAACTTGTAAGCTTAAGATCAACCTCTGATGAGACTAAACGCTTGTTAACGAATTTGGGGATGCCCCAAGAAAAATACGGTGATACTGCAATGTGCTACTAAATTGATATCCCCCCCAATGAATCTAATTACGTTCAGTCGACATTCCATTCAAGACATCCCACACGTTCCAAGATATCCCACCAAGCAGCCAGTGTGTTGGTCATCCGACTTTGGATCTACGGCCACTCTTCCCAGCCAAATCGCATTCCCCGTGAGAATGCTGGCGAATGCTTGGTATCGCACCAGACTCACCACATCGGCATAGCCGGTCACCACCGCGAAGAGCGTGGCAATCCAGGCGTGTTTGGTGAAACGCCACTCTTCACTGGAGACCATTGCGAAAGCACAAGAGAATGGAGGTTAATAAATTTAATAAGCAAAAGGAGAAGTGTCTCTTTGCAAAGCATCATGTGTTTCTGTGTTTCTGGTCTAATCGAACCCATATCAACCCAAATGCTATGCAGGAATCGGTTGTGATGCTCAAACATCATCAAACATCCGCTCAAACATGCACCTCCGATCCCTCTTGAATCAATGCATATCTGGAAAGTCAACGTGGTTCGACATTTGAACACACGGAATTACAAACCGCTATATACGCCTTCATCTACTTCACCCTCTTTCATATTGTGTCATCCAACAGTGTATGAGATTTGGAATGTCTGCTAGGCTGATTTTGAACCGAAATGAGTTGCGCCTTCCGCAACTGCTTGATTTCTTGGACCAGGCCAAGAAAAACCACACATGAAGATATATGAATCAATATATGAAGTATAAGCATGTATAAGCTATTACATGTCATCCAAAAGTTGGAAAAATATGGCAGTGTGTCAAAACCTTGTACCCCTGGTGAACATCAAAATAGCTGGTAAATGGATGTTCATCCCTCTAAAAATGGCATTAATAGGTATTGATCCATAGCCATATCTGGATCAAGCTTCACAACAGCCTGGGGCTCCAAACCATGTCCAGGCTCGTCGTATTCAACGTGGCTGGCGCCGGAGGGACCGGAGGAACTGGAGGGACCACGGTGGGCACCGTGGCAGCTTCCGTGGTCGCAGTCACCACGGTTGCCAGGGTAGACACCGTGCCTGCCATGGCAGTGCTGTGTTGGTTGAACTTTGCCATGGCAGTGATCATCTTGGCAAATAGCTTGGTAGTAGCTTTGGCCAAACCAAATCAAAAGATACTGGAAGCCGGGTTTCTCTCTTACAATATTGAGGTATATTGAGGTATTGGGATGTGTTGATATGTATTGGCGATACATGTCATATGCAGCTCTGACAGTTTAGTTGTTTGACTCCTCCAAAGTCATGTCCTTTGATCCTGTCGCAAAATGGAGGCATCCTTCTTATCACACCAAATTTGCTCCCATCGAAACGAAAGTGATCATAGGTCATCATCACATCCCAAAATACCCCAAGTGAATCTCATGTTTGAAACAACAAACCAAGAGGTTTCGGGGCTTGGAACTGACATCGCCATTTCTGTCCACCTGCGAGTTGCGTAGCTTCCGAGACGTTGCCTGGGCAATGTCTAAAGTGGTCCCTCAATCATTGCAGCGAGATCTGTGGGTCCGAACTATGCACTTAATCCACCTGCATAACACATAACATCACAAGCGTGAATTTATATATAATATCATATAATATCATATAATTATGTATAACAGTACATATATAATCATGTATATATACGCGGTGTAGTATAGATATATACATATATATATATGTGTGTGACTATGACATGTGTCAGAAATATGAGCCATCATCTTCCACACCCCAACATGGGTTGGACTTAAAACGACTGAAAAGTCTGGTGTTTGACTGGTGAACCCCGGACCTCCTTTCAACGGTCGAAGAGGTCAGATTGGGGACCACCAAGTCCCAGAACTTGCAAATGCCCCGGGGCAAAGTAGTTATTTCAAAGCCGCAGACTGGAGCACACAGACCTTCTGCAGCACTATCTTTCTAACCTCAGCACAAGCCACGGCAATTGGTAAGAAGCAAATCAACTGCCCTTCTGATCTGCTTGTCTCTGCCTATGCCAAACTTGGTCTGTCAATCTGCTCTTTGCCAGTGGCGCAACAAGGCTTTTTCATTCGGCAGGCGAACCTCTGTATCCTTCCTATCTCACACTATTGTATACTGTACAGTTCAAAAAGCAACTAGCGCTCTGTACCAAGAATCACTGCCAGGATTGCTCCCAACGCCCCAGGTACAAGCATGTTAAATTGGCTAAATATAGAGATAACATGGCTAAAAACCAGAACCCTGACTGCTGACGAGAATTTTGGTCACTTCGCCGTTATCTCTGCTTTTCCATGTCCGTCTCTCGTGCCGCTTGCACCTGGCTCTCTCGATCTCCACCTCCTTGTTGCACTCGTCTTTGTGCATCTCCACCTTGTACTTTTCCTGCTCACATTTCATCCTCTCCTGCTCATACTTCATCTTTTGGATTTCCACTGCTTTTTCTCCCAACTGTGCCATGCACTCCTTATTTGTAGAGATGAGGTGAAGTTCTCTCTTGTTATCATACCAAGACTCCATCGCAAAGTACCCGAATGCCAAAGCGGCAACAGTCACGGCGAAAGCAGAGTTGTTGAAGTGAACGGAGAGAAAAAGAAATACGTCAATCAGCGCCATGATGCAATATTGCTTCTGCTGTTGGATTTGGGCATGAGATAAATGAGCTTCCACTGTTCCTGCCATCTTTGGCAACTCCATCAATTCACCTCCCAATCCTCCCATTTGAAAAGCCGAAGAAGCCGAAGAATCGCAAGATCTTGACCCAAAGCGGCTGACACGGCATGACACGGCATGACACGGCTGACGTGTGAGCACGGCGGCGAGCAATGCTGGGGTCAGTGGCTGTCACGTGAACTTAAAGCCAATTGAACTAAGGTTCCGGCGCGTGGAAGTTCGCCACGAACGAAGAACCAGCGTTTCAAGGAACAGGACGGAAGAAACCCGCGACAGAACTTGAAGAGTGAAGAAGGCAGCTTACAATTGTGAGCACGGGTCAAAGTCAAATAGAGCCTTGATTTTCAATGTGCAAGGTCATATAGACCAAAACTTGAAATCAAAGAATTGATCCACTGCCGCCTCTGATGGCGAAGCATGTCTTGCTGATTCACCAGGAAACTCCCCGCCACTGAATATTCTTGCTTCACAACATCAAACCAACCATTCTAGCTGGATCATGCTGGATCTAAATCAGTTCCTTCAGTTCTTGGGCAAAAGTTAACCCATGGAAACTCCATGGGTTTCACCCTGATTGGAGAATTGGAAGGGAATTATTTTTCGATGTCTTGCAGGGCATCCTGTCAGGAACTTCACCCAAAAACCAGGTAACCTCCGTGGGATTCACTCAGTGGGTCCCGCTGGGCTCACAGCTGGGCCGGGCTGGGCTCTCCGCCGTGCCAGGCACGGCGCCACCTCCACCTTGCGGTTTGTTGTGTGGATCGTCAAGGTGTTCATTACTTCATTGGGCTACCACTACGAAGTATGAAAGTATATATACATATACATATATGAAAGTAGAAATTGGTCAGAGTGTCCACCACAATCTTTAGATTGTTTTCGGTTTTTCACAAAGGCCTGGTCCGATTTCTTATTCAAATCTACTGCAGGTCAGGGAAGACAACATCTGGATGTGTCATCCTGTTTTTCTAAAGCCAATTGGTCACTTCTTGCGGTAACCTACACCGGTTCCATGTCAGCCAACAAGAACAAAAGAACAAACACAAGTCAAGCAGTACGTTATGTCGATATTTAATGTATGGAAACTCTTTGGTTCATTTGGGCCGAAAGAACCACAGTTCAGTACTTCAGTCCCATCGCAGAGCCTGAAACCGGATTGGTGGGAGCTCATGCAGGTGGAGACAAAATGGGATTGATGGATACCATCTTGTAACCATTTAGCAACCATTGACTGGCCATGACTGGCCATTGCACGCACTACCGTACCATTCAGATCCATTCCGCTTGCTTTCATTGCAAGGATCATCTCTCATCACGCTATAAATTATTGAAGCTTGGATATCCAACATCAGCTGAGTCTAGGGGCTGATTGCTAGAAACAGGGACATTCTAAATTCGGGACCCTGAACATGCACCATTTAATTTAATGGTTGAATATATATAGGGGAACACGGCTGCTGGCTTTCGAAGTCCTTTTTTCTACCACAGCCACAACCCGCACGGCGCAAGTTCGGCCGAACTTCAAGACTACTCGTGAAACCAGGTCTAGTGTGAACAAGGCAAGATTCAGCGCCTGCTGCAGCAATTCAGAAGTCAAACTTTCAGGATCCCACTTAAACAAAGCAGTAAATGACTAAAAATGGCAGATGTTGGCCGTCCATATCATCCCTAGGGACACCTGGGAAGAGCTCTTTCGGACTGATCATCGCATTTTTACACAACCTGGAGGTGTCCTAAAATGAACCCCCAAATCATCCATGTTAATAGGATTTCCCATTATAAGGCATCCAGCTATTGGGGTACCCCATTGTAGGAAATCACCACATCCACCCAGGTTGCTCTCCAAGTGTCGCTGATCTCATCGAACCTGGCTGGGACCCAAGTCACTGGGGCGTGGTTGAAAAAGCCAGGCCTAATGATCCAATGGGATTTAGCATCCCCAAAAAGTGGAAATGTGTCATTTTTGACACCACCAAAACATGATTGTGATGACATCACCGAAAAAATGATTGTGATACATCTAAAATTCTAAAACGATGAAGGATGTGGGCTTTGGTCCGACCGAACACCACATTTCTTTGCGGACCATCACCATCTTCGGTCAACGCTTCGCCAGATTATCTGCTTGGTGGTTGAAAAACCCATCTCAAGAATATGCCAACTAGGGCCAGGGTGGAAAATCAAAGATATTTGAAACCGCCAACCAGTCATGATAACCCAATAACCCAACTATAACCCAACTGGAGCGTTTGGCCTGCGCTTTCTGCGTAGCCGTGGCGCCATAGGCTGAGGCGGTGGGTGCCCAAGGTGCTTCTTCTACTAGGCCCTCCAAAGGATAGTTCCTGATCGGCTGGATGTGGTTTTTCATGCGAGCTTTCGGACATAAGTGACATTTCAATGACAAATGGTGCTGTTGATGATTAGTTACTAACAGGTACCATGTTGAACGTCCAAAAGCAACACATGACATGTGTTTAAGACCCCATCTGTTCAAGGTCTGCGGATGAAAGAATCCAGGAAATATTTAAGGCACCCGTGGAAGATGCTTCCCCGAAGCTTGGTTTCCACATCTTACATGTTTTCCACCATAGACCTAGATGAAAATCATGGGGATTTTTTTCCCTGGCGGTCAAAACCCTGGTAACCTGGTACCTACTGAAGTTACTGAACCCCAAAGTACCCTCTGGTAATTTAACAGTTTGCTATTGAAAATGGCCATAGAAATAGTGGATTTACCCATTGATAGCATGGTGATTTTCCAGTTCGCTATGTAACAAATTACCAGAGGGTAGCTGAGATTTGTGGATCCCAGTAAAATTCACAATCCAATTGGATGTTGACCCACTCCCATGTAGCTAAGATGGATGTCTCCACAGCTCAACTGTTCAACATCTTGAGGGACTGAAAAGACCACCCTTGAACGGGAGCCAGCGGGCGCCCAATATGGGCGGATGGTGATGGGCTATGATGGGGTCACACTTTGAACATGTGCTGTCAGCCCTCGTTTGCTGTCCAGGAGACCCATGTTTGCATGTCCAAATCTATGCCAAATCTATGATAAGAATTGGGTTTCCAACCCTCAAATCGTGTCAATTTGGATGCTCCCCCAGGTCCCCTCCACTGAATCCACTGAGAACCCCGGACAGCTCCATGAAGGGTAGCCATGCTTTTACCAACTGAGCGGGGTGGAACCCTATGCCCTGCAGATCTGTTTTTTTTTTCCCAGCAGTTTGACCAAAATGTTTCAAGACTTCAATCGTCTCTGCAGCCTGTACCGTATCATTTTTGTCCAGACATTCCCCTCTTCATAGTACTAAAACTTGTTGCTTGTTTTCACCCATCCCAAACACTTCATGTGGCCAAACGGGTATAGTATGATCTTCCACTGCCAGATTTCAGGTATTATTCCATCATAGGCTTGGGAAATCCAAGGGAATCCTGGCCATTGTATCATTGCGCAGAGCTTTGATGATTTCTTCTGGGTGTCAAGACCTCCAAGGCTCCCCAAAAAATGTCATGCTGCGCAGTGAACTTGGGGAACCATCGGATGTTTTCGTTGCATGTTGGTGGAAAAATGCCGGACCCCCAAAAAGCCCAAAGATTTGTCGTTGGTGGTTCCTCCTTGGGAAACTTCCCGCCTTCAGGATCCAGGTGGTCAAACCTCACGCAAAAAAGGACGATCCCAAAATCCGAAAAAAGGGCCGTCTCTATGGCCGGGATGACTTCGGATTATCAAGGTTGACTTTGGCATACCCTCTGGTAAACATACAAAAAACTATGGAAAATCACCATGCTATTAATGGGTAAATCCACTATAAATCACCATTTTCATCCATTTTCAATAGCAAACTGTTAAATTACCAGAGGGTACTTCGGCAAAGAAATGGTTGACCCATGATCAACCATGTTGCCCCTGAGTCACAGCTACTGGTCCATCTTGAACTCCAACCTTTTTGTGCTTCCGGTTTTTGTGCAAAAAAAATGATGGAGTTGCAGCTGACAAATCAGCTGAAATCACTCGCCAAGTAGCGATGCTGCAACATGGCATACCACAGCACACCAACCAGGCCGCCAATCACTGCACCCACCAAGACCTGCTGGGATCATCAAGGGCGGGCAGGTGGTACCAGTGGGATCCCCAGAGTTTCGTACCTTGGCATTTGATGATACCTTAAGGCATTATTCCATTATCTATGTACAGTATATGATTTGCATATAGAATTTATATGCTAAATAGTTATAAATATTGTTTATGGGTTTTAGTGAGAACCCCTGCACGCAGGGGGCAAGGGCGTAACCAAGGCGCGCAGATCTGATCTTTGCTTGGGAAATTGGACCTCACTACATCATCATCATCCCAGGTTGATATCCTATGATGGTTGATATCCCACTGTTGTTGTTATACCGTTATACCAAGTCCTGGGATATCCCATGTTTCTACATATCATTATTCTATATTATTCTATTATCTGGTTGGTGGTACACCTTTAAACCCCTCTGAAAAATGATGGAGTTCGTCAGTCAGTTGGGAGGATGACATTCCCAACTGAATGGAAAGTCATAAAATTCCATGGTTCCAAACCACCAACCAAATATCTCATTAACCATCATTAACCACTATGATCATTACCCTCTGGTTATTTAACATAGCCATGGAAAATGGTCCATTTATAGATGGTCTACCTATTAGAAATGGTGGATCTTTCCATGGCAAACTGTTAGTCATAACCAGATGGTAACCACTATGAACCATCATTAACCACCATTATCCACCATTAACCACTATAATTCATCCAATTAATCCGTCAATATCCAAAAAATATCCCATTGGTTTTGCTGGTGACCGACCTCCACCATGGTCCGAACATGTTGTAAGTCACAGATTTCGCCTGAGCCCAGGAATGGTCGTGGAAAACCACGCGACTCCACCCCACTGGGATCAGCAAAACGCCTGCGTCAGCAGAGCTGGGAGAACCACTGAGAGCTGCGTTTCTGCCACCACCATGGGGAACTGCTGCGTGCAGTATCATGCAGTTGGATTGTTAGATCATATTTCATAGTCATTGGCATGAAATATACAGTGACCCCAGAAGAGGATCAATGAGTAGAAACGCTGTGAAACCACCAACACCCACCAGGTCCAAATGGTTTCGTTTTGCTCAATATTTCACGATTACGGAATCGACTGAAGATTTTTCGGAACGGTCAAAAACTGAAGAAGCTGTTGAACAGAACACGTGATAGCTTTGGTGTCTATATATCCTGTTTCGGTCAAAACATCCAAAAGCTAACGAATTTTGGTGGAACCCAAGTCTGGCTGCTTCATTCCCATGCCATGTTTTCCCTGACTCCATCCAGTTGCCCTCTGGGATTCACCTGCCACCGCCAAGATGATGTTTTTTTGCCTTGGAATTCCCACTCCGGGTTTGGGCAACCAAAGAAAATCAGGTTTTCTTGGCTCATTCACGAAATGGTCAGCTGAAAAAGCTATCCAACTAACTACTGGCTCATTGAGAACTCCCATTTCTTGTTAGCTTGGCTTCAATCCAGAGATGTTTGCGGTTGCATGTTATCTGGCCTCACATCGTTTCGAAAAATCAGAGATCCATAGAGATCCCCATGATGAAGATCAGCTCCATGGCAATGAAGCTAACCACCATTTTTTTGGATGAAATCTCTACATTGAAACCGCCATAAAAATAGAGATTTCCCATGATCTCCCCAGGCGTTTCCCAATGAAAAACCTCCATTTTTCTTGGGGATTTCCCCAGTTTGCCTTGATGACACCAGAGACTAATCCTCCCAACGAAATCTCTGAGCATCGGCCTCTGATCCATCAACTGGGCATAGTGGACCTGCGCCGGTGTCAATCCATCCCCAACAGTCTTGGGATCATCTGCCCAAATGTGGTGTTATAGTGTTTTAGATGTTTTTTTAAAAGGAACAAGAACAAACTACCAACACGGAAAAGGGGTATGGATGGGTATGGTTTATCAGCTTTTTTTAGGGCATGGAAGAGCAAGAGTCTGAAACCAACAGCTGGCCGTATCTACTGGCTGACCAAATCTCATGCAAGGCTATTGGTTGAAACCAAAAATGATATGAGATCCAATCAAAAAATATCAAACATCGGGTGACTTCTTTCTGTCATTTCAGCCTCATATCTGGATTGCCGCATTTCTTCCGGAAAAATCAGTCTTACTTCAGCTGAAACCATCAGAAACCCCCAGGTTGATGCCTCCATGAAGATCCACACGAAGGTCCCCACGCTCCTGACGGAGATCTCTGTGGTGCACCCCTGAAATCCCCTAAGGTCTTGATGGCTTCATGAAGCGAGCCCAAAAACCGACAGGAAATGCAGTGGTGTAATTCCGTGGAAGTGATCTACAAACGGTGGATGACCCCTGCATCGATCTCGGTTTACTGGGGGGCATCGACATCTCTGAAAGCCGAGAGCCGACATGGTGAAAATGGTCACATGATACTGTCAAGAAGAAAGAAAACAAACCATGTAAATCCAACAATGAAATACAATGAACCTGTATCTCTGGTAGAATTGCGGATAGGTTCTAATTGGGTATATGGTATACCACATTAGGTGTCTGTTTTGTCCGCCAAACCTTTGTTTCTGTAGTCTCCGGGGGGGTCTTGGTTCCCATCCAGTCGTCTAAGCTTCCGACACAAGCGTGTGGCCGGATGGCATGCCGCAGCTTGTGCTACAGGAGCCCTGGCGATGGACCCATCCTATGAAAGCGACCCAAATCCTGACCCAATGATTTTTCTGGTTGGTGGTTGACCTACCCCTCTGAAAAATATGAGTTCGTCACTTGGGATGATGACATTCCCAATATATGGAAAAATAAAAAATGTTCCAAACCACCAACCAGATTTGATGTCCATTCCCACACATTATTTGAATCTTGTTAGAATTAGTTGGACACAAAAACAGGAGCTTGCGCCGATACTCTACCACAATCAACCACCGACAGATGTTTTCGACCTATCCCAAAGGTACGAGTCAATTTTGCAGTTGCGGTTGACTGCACTATCGGCGGTTATCACATTGCATGTACACTTACCTTGTCTCAAATCATCATCCGATATATTTTCCAAGTGCAAATCGCCGTATTCTAAGATCATCATTTCAAAAAAAAAATAGTTGAAACCGCCAAACAATCCCCAGAAACTGCGTTAGGCCTGCGGCCGCGGCTGTTGCATGATCATTTTCAAGATGAACATGACCTGGTCGAAGGGGTTGAAGAACCCATTGGGTCTAGCTGTGAGGGTTTTGCTCCTGGGTAGTGTGCACTCGCCGACAATATAAAATGGAAACTTCAGAAAAACAATCTGGGGTTGGCCAAACATTGTATCATGATGTATCATGTGGGCAATTATGACTAACAAAATTGGGAATGTTAGTTAGTTACTCATAATTCCCCAGATAATACTAAATTAGTTAACTAACTAAGTATCAATGTCCAGAAGCAGCAGTTTCTGAGCAGTTTTAACCTCAGAAGGTTCTGCTAGGCATGCTCTCTCCAAAATCCATCAAGTTGGCTGTCAGAAATCCCTCCTGCGATGATTGGTCCAAAGTGTCCCAATGATTGGTTTCTGCTTGGTCGCTTCAAGCAAAAAATGTCTGTAAATGTTCATCATCATCATCATCATCATCATCAT
>Ga0126342_10019254_pt1 | contig 11614 bp, 14 predicted proteins | sample Cyp1metagenome_FD_92528 | JGI IMG/M metagenome (GOLD analysis project Ga0126342, IMG submission 92528) | Coral microbial communities from Lord Howe Island, Old Settlement Bay, Australia - Cyphastrea 1 metagenome | ecosystem: Host-associated > Invertebrates > Cnidaria > Coral ... | reverse complement strand
ATATATATATACATATATATATACATACATACATACCTACATACATACATACATACATACATACATAAATACATACATACATACATACATTACATTACATTACATGACATGACATGACATGACATGACATGACATGACATTACATTACATTACATTACATTACATACATACATTACATATTATATGTAAACATACATACTTATACATATTTGGGAAAATGAACATCTATTTACCAGCTATTTTGGTGTGAGAACCCGGGTACCAGGCGTTTAGTCAGATGGACAGCCATTGATGGGAAACATCCTGACCTTGGCTGGAAAATCCTGAACAATCTCCATGAATGGGGGGCCCCCAATGGGGGGTTTCCGGGGGTTTCCATATCCATGTTCGTTGATCCATGACGATACAGGAGGAATCCGAAGTGAGGAAGTTGGGAATTTGCACATATTTTCCTGTCTCTTGAAAGATCATGGGATCTCTACAAAATGATGGAAACATCCAAGTGAAAACCTAACTCGTTGGGTGCATGAAGGAAGCACAAATCAAAAAAAGACTCAGACATGTGCTGGTTGTCTATTTTTCCACAACTTCGTGCTGAAGTTTTCATCCAGAAAAGCATCATCAACCTTTCACCATGCTATGAGCCAAAATTGGCACCACCTGAGGCCTTCCCATGACATGAATCCGCCGTCCACCTTGAGGTTGCATATGCGACTTCCTTTGCGCAAAACCCTGTTGAGTCCTCAGTGCTATCCGCAGCATCGATTGGTTAGATCACCATATTTCTGAGGTAAAAAAAAAATGCGGGGTAGGCTATATCCCAGTTGTTTTGGCGTAGATCTCATTTAAACCCATTTTATTCAGAATTCCTGGGCTGAAGATTCAAATGGTGTTTGGAAAACATAGGATCTATATCGGTCCAAACTTCCCAGACGGTCCCAAAAGACACAGATGTTATCATATCGTGTCTCCCATGAAGAATAACTATTTTGGGTTTTACCCTGTATGCACTAAAATTTCTTCACAAACCCATCGGAGATTGTTGGCTATGTATTCCATGAAATTATATATATATGTATCGCATATATATTCATCCTTCTTCATCATACTTCATCATAACCACTGTATCCTCGATAATTCTCATGAATTGCATATAATACATCCCATAGAATACATCATATATGGATAAATTCTTATACTTCACCCTTAAAAGTTTTGCCATATTGATATAATTGGTTAGCTATATCCCGTTTAAAATCAAAAAAATACACTAAATCAATTAAACATCACATAAAATCCCATGAAGTCCCCATGAAATCCTATCCCCATTCCCGTTTTGGTAACGCCCCCGTTTCACTTTTTCCCAGGCTCTCAGATCCGCAGGTGTCTCGAGACGCCAACGGCCCTCCACGGATTGACGTCGATGCTCGCAGTCTGGGGAGCATAGCCATGGCCAGGAGATGAGGCCATGTTGATGATGTTTACATGGTGAGTTATACCACCTATATGGGAATTTCAGGATCCAATTGATGGAGGTACGTTAGTACCATATTTTTGGCCACATTTTGTGGGGATATTCCCTTACATAAGCCTTATATATGCCTTATATATGGTAGGTACCTCCAATAAATCGGTTTCTGAAATGGCTATTGATACCACCTATATGGTGTTGATGATGATATAAACCTGATCGTAACCATCGTACCACTACTCATATGGTGAAAATATACCACCCATAAATTCATGGTGATGACTCTGGTGATGGTGCGTTTATGGCATTGTTTTACCCACATTACACTGATATACATAGGGGTGTTTCCATAGTCATGGTGGTACCCCTTGATCGTTGGAAGGTTGATTTCATGGAAAATCCCACTAAAATGGATGAGGAAAAGGGGTACCCCCATGACTTTGGAAATCTCCATATGATGTTTTGGGACCAGATATGACCAGATGATTGTGATAGTTATGTATATGTTGATATATGTTTTTCAAATATGATGATATTTGAGTAGGCCAGTGGACCGAAACCGTGCTCGTAAAATTAACAGTTGTTCTTGGGGTGGGGTGGGGTGGGGTGGGGTGGGGTGGGCTCTTAACGTCCTTTGTCCTAACAACTACGTTACTATCTTTTCTAACAACTTCCAGCTACGTTCTTGATGTCACGTTACTGATTGATGCTGCATGGTCTGCATTGAGACAATACATTCCCAACTGTTTGTCATCTCACAGCCGCAATTTGATTCTCTACTGCAAATCTTGGCAGTGGAGGTACATCAACTTCCATGGCAATGTGCAAAAGAAGACCATCGAAGCTTTGAAGTGCATCCTCTGAGAAAATGTGTCTTTGCAGTGCAGTTGAACGGGCCAGTGAAAATGAGCTGTCACGGTGGCAAAACGCGAAAACGTCTCAATTTTGCCGACCTTTTTTGGTGTCATACTGAGATGTAAAAATCGGCGTCTCGCCAAAGTGAGAAGCTCTTTTTGGGAAAAAAAAACTCTATATTTTTACGAATACAGTTTCCGGTCCGCTGGGTTTATTGTGCCATGTCGTGATAATGACAGTGTCAACAACTAGACGGTTCATTGATTTGATATTTATTGATAATATAATATACTATATATATATATGATTGTTCTTGATGATATATGATGATTATTCGGTTATATTCTGTTTATTGCTCTTGGATATGATTGATATGATACCATTATATATATATAGAGTATTACTATATAATTGTTTAAATATAATATATATATATAATCATATTATATATATATGACATATATATATATCATATGGGAAACGGCGGACATGGGCGTGAAGCCTGGAGGGCCTGGAGAGCACTGCTCGCTTTTTGGCAAAACCCAGGCTTTCGCCCCAAGTCTCGTGACTGATTCATTCTCCATAGATGTGATGTAGCCCCATTGGTTCATGTCCCGTTTTTTGTTGCCATTGGGCTATCAATTGGCCTATCCTGCTATTGACCCAAAGTCAAGCCACCCTGCCGCCAAAATGCTGAGGTGTATGATCCATTCATCGCCCAGGTTGGCTTGTCTCTTGTCGCTGAGCAGCCGATCTAGCATGCCTTGAGCGGGCTTGTAATCACCTATGTTGGGGGCGCTAACTTGAGTAAATCCAGTAGGAAACCAGAGTTTCTGGATGAATCTTTGATAATATTTGATAGTTTGGATGGGCTTATCCCATCACTATCCCATTATTATCGCTATTAAGCCATATAAATCCATTGACTTTATATGGGATTGAATGCATCATTCTGTCAGGGCCTGTCCCCCCCAGTTCCCCCACCTTCCAACATATCCCCTGTCTGTAGCCGCTCCAAAGCAATGGTGGGCATCCTCAACTCCACAAAAGCGCTCAGACCTGAAAATGGATGTTTTTTTCGTGGCTGCCAGAGTCAGTTGGGGGGACCTCATTGTTGAGTATTGTTGTTGGCTCTAGTATACTGCACTTGGCTGGAGAAGTATGGTTCGAACGATTTTGAGACAGAGAAAACATGGAAAAACATCATGTCACTCAAAAAGAACGTCTGTTTAAGAAGCAGCAAAAACCTTCTTGGGAACCGAAAAAAATTGGAAGACCTCACCGTCTCACGCTGCTCCCAGCCTATTCCCAGGATGTTGGTGGTGGGAAATGTTGTGACATGACCTGAGATTGGGATCTGAAGGGCCATGACATGCCAGAACCCCTGCTGGGTATGGGTCAAAACCATTCAAAACCCTGGTGCCCCAAAATTCAAAACCACATCAACCCCAAAATAGCTGGCACATGGATATTCAATCTCCCCAAAATTTTGGGTTAAAAAAAAGGTTTGATCCATTCCCAACTAGGCAGTTGCCTGCGGCCCATTCCATGACCCAAAATACCGTGACTTCTCTTCACCATTTCTCCAGGGTTGCTCCAGACTTTGCTAGGGAAAACTATAGCTGCTTGGTGGTGCAATAACCATCTTGAAAAATATGAATTCGTCAATGGGAGGGATTAATGATCCCGTATATGAAATGGAAAATAAAAAAATGCCATGTTTGAAACCACCAACCAGATAGGCAACCAATAAAATGCCATAAAAGACACAAAATATGACCCCCAAAAGACCCCCCTTGACAGACCGTGATGACTTGATTCACCAGCAAAAAAGCAGCTGAGGCGCCTTCCAGTTTGGCTGGATCCATCTCCTGGCGTCCAACGTCGCCATCATTTCAGAGGTTGTTTATGATCTCAATGTAGCGAAAATATGTAAGGCGGCTAGTTACTAGTCACATTCTATATAAATATTATATATACATATTATATATATATACATATAATTATAAGCAAATAACAATCTTTTGAGTGGAAACTTTGAATACATCTATTCTAATCCCCGGCAGGGTCGAGCTGTGAGTTGTGCGAAGTTTGAAGGTGCACAGCTTCTGTCGACCTGTCAGAATACCACCAGAATACTGGTCGCATTTCGAAAAAATCGCCCATATCGCCCAGAATAATTTACCTGGTAAGTCCTGAACAAAAACAGGTCACCACCAACTAAAACAACCACCAACTACCAACATCCACCAACTGGAGCCACTTTTGTCACCCAGTAAGCATCGCCATGGGTCCTTACAGGCAATGATGCTGCTGGACTTGATAATACCAAGACAAGGGATCTCCTGGAGCTCCACCTCGAAGCTTTCCGAAACCAGTCAGACGGTACCCCCATGACTGTTACCCGGCCTGGTCAACGTTTACATAGCGAACTGGAAAGACCCACCATTTTTTGGTGGGTAAATCAACTATTTCTATGGCCAAGCCGAAAAATAGCTATGTAACAAATTACCAGAGGGTATCATCCACTTATAGATGGATTTTCCCATGGAAATCAATCATCCAGCGATCAAGGGGTACCACCATGACTATGGAAACCCCTATGTATATCAGTGTAATGTGGGTAAAACAATGCCATAAACGCACTATCACCCAGTCATCACCATCAATTTATGTGGTATAAACTTACCATTCCCAGTCTTGGCTGGTTTATGACATTGTTTTACCCACATTACATGATATTAACACCTTTGTCCAGGCCAATCTGGCTGTAACTTGGGAATGTTGCAACATGTTGCAACCACGCTGTTAAATCCTTTTTCATAGACCTAAAACAACGTCTGTTATTGGTTTTGTCACATTATCCAATGGATGTCTTATCTATATAAGCATATCTAAGCATGAAAACAGATCTCCAATGTCGTCCAAACCATCCAATCTTAGGTTCGAATGTTTTGACCTGTGTCCTATACTGCTGGCTCAAGAATGAATAGAAAAAAAACTACTATCTGAAAAACTTGTCTATCTATTTGGGGTGAACAGAACATTTGGACACGGGTATACATGTGTAGTTGTTTCCAGATGGACCCCTTCATCTCCATGGTACAACCATAGAACCCCACAAGATCCTTCAATTTAAAGGTGACTCCAGCTTCAGTGGATCGTAGCTACAAACCGGGTCATATCTGGTGGAGTCCTTCAAAATATGTTGACCCTACACAATTGATTTTTAACATCGCCCACATAGACATCACGGTTCCCTGGGTGTTGATGGCCGTTTATGTGGCGAAAAAAACCCGTAGGGCCAAAGTTTGGATACCCTGGATACCACACATCACACAGATATCATTTGGTCATGTTTGCCATAATGTCAACCCTGGATTAATCCGTTTACGTCTGTGACTAATTGGGAGGGTACCATTTTCAAAAGTATCAGATGAAGTTTGACTATTGGAGGAGTACCCAACCCTAATTTTCATAAACCATGGTTTAGTCTCATCCGGGGTTAACATTAAATATGTTCTGGGTATTTCTGGTTTTTCGCCATCCTGATGTCCTGAAGTTGGATGATTCTCATCGGATTGGTTGAAGGGAGAATCCACTGGTTGGTGGTGCAATGTGCCCATCTTGAAAAATGATGGAGTTCGTCAATGGGAAGGATTATATAACCCATATATGAAATGGCAAATAAAATTCATGTTCCAAACCACCAACCAGAATATGTTTGAATGTAGTTGATGGGAAATATTTAGTGTTTCCTGTTCTTTTCCTCGCATCATTCAAAAGTGACTTGGCCGGGAGGGAATCCATCAAACATCCCCCCTCCTGTCAAACAGATCCTTGAAAACCTCCATATTTCCAAATCCAGGTATGAAGCCCTGAACACATCATCATTCTTCCAGCCGGGCCAAGGGACCATGACATCATCATCTTCCACCCGCTGAGCCACTGCCTTCAGCCTTCTTGGGTCCACCTGTTTTGCTGGGCTCAAATGGTGGAGTCACCCCATCCACGATCAATCCTGATATAAGCTGGACTTGACCAACTTGGGACTGAAGATGGGGGGTACAAGCTGATGTAGATGTGGTTATATGGATACGTATATAGCATTATATCGTTGTGTGACTCGTAATGGTGAATGTTTTTCTGTACAGCTGAGGGTGATAAACCATTTCACCATTTTGCTATGCCGCCTTGGTCCGCTCGTTCACTGCGCGGAAGGAAGGTCCCAGCCAACGCCCTCGAACCAAAAAACCCACACGGGGCATGGGCGTTTGCAACTCCACCTGCCGCGGGAAACAAAAACGGATCTGAAATATGACAGCATGATGTGAAACATCACTTTTTCCATCCTTGGCGACTTTTATGACAGCATGTTTGCGTCGTGAACCACGGGGGTACTGGGTGAGATGACCCACAATGTGGGTCTGCTCACGCAGATCGGTCGCCCACCCGTCACTGCTCCAGCGGCACCTGTTGCTGCAGTTCCTTCGTGTCTTTCTGCTTCTCCTCCAATGAAGGCATGCAGGAGTTGACCAGTGCAGACACTAAAGACGTGCGAACCAATGCAAAAATGGGGATATGACAATCAAGGAAGTAACATGAAGTAACTATGTAATGTTTGTTTGCATGCATGGATGCAAAGTCTATGCAATTATATGTGCATACTTGCATATGGATACTTAAGTCCATAACATGTATCCAGCTTGCATGTCGACTGTTTTAAGCGTTGGTCTTTGCAAGTTTGGGTATAGAAAAACTGAACGAGTGGTGAACCAAAATCAAAGAAATTTGCAGGTCGATGAATGAACATGTGCACATATGTGCACTGACTTTGCACCCACCAAAACCCGCATTCATGCATTTGCCGATTAAAGCGGCACGCCAATTTTGGGTCGGTCTTTTCGAAAAAACGATTTCGGATGCTTGGTTTGGAGCCAAAATTCTGTCGAGACAATGTGACAGGCGTGAAAAGGGCACCAAAATCATGGCAAAAAGTGGGCAAATTCAAATTTACTCAAATTCATATAGACTCATATAGATTATAGATGATCCATCCTTATAGATGATCCATACTCCACAGATTATCCGATGATCCCATTATCCATTGAATCCATGTCACATGTTTGGATATTCCCTGCTTTTGGTCACTCCGAATTGGTCAACAAAGCTCTCCCAAAGCCAGCGGGAAGTCCTCCCAATTCAGCACACGCGCAAAGGCCCTGGGTCTTCCAGGGCTGCATGGTTCAGATTTGTGAGAAGAAAAAGATAGCCGACATTCAAAACAGACTGTTTGATAGCCTACATTCAGAACGAACCGTTGCGAGTATGGATTTCTTCATTTTCACGTCTAATTCACCGCGCACAACAGGCTGCTCGGAATTGAAAATATAAGCCATGTGTTTGACGAAGTAAGTAAAAGTGTTTGGGCACCTGAGGATACAAACATACATGAAGTATGTACATATATTTACATATATTTACATATATTTACATATGTTTACATATATTTACATATATTTACATATATTTACATATATTTGCATATTTACATATAGTTACATATAGTTACGTATATTTACATTGGACATATATTACATATGGTTACATATAATTGCATATGTTTACATCTATTTACATGTTTTACAGATATTTACATGTATTTACATATATTTACATTTTTTACAGATATTTACAGATATTTACAGATATTTACATAGATTTACATATGTTTACATATATTTTCATATATTTACATATGTTTACATATATTTACATATATTTGTATCTTTAATGTACATATCTTTACATATTTACAGATGTTTACATATATTTCATACGTTTACACATATTTACATATATTTACAAATATTTGCATATATATATATACATAATAATACACACGTACATATTTACATATAAATGATATATATATATATATATGTGTGTGTCACACACACACACACACACACATATATATATATATATATTTGTTTGATTTATTTACAGTACATATATTTACCCGTGTTTTTCATTGCATGGCAGCCATGTTTCAAGAGGGGTGTTGATATGGATATGGGGGTTTCCTAAAACATAGGAACCCGAAACCATTGGTTTTCCCATTGATCAAAAGCAATGACTTGCATGATTTTGGGGTACCCCACTTTAGGAAACCTCCATATACATAGGTGAAGGATCTACACACTGAACATCCGGCCATCCCCATATCTGGTCCAAGGATCAGTCTGGGCGGTTTAAGATCAGCGGCCAGAATTCTGACCTTGATGCACGGCAACATCCGGATGCAGGGTATGGATATGCCCAAAACCATTGGTTTCAATACGAAAATGGTAAAATGACTTGGATGATTTGGGGGGTACCCCCATTTTAGGAAACCTCCATATCCGAGTCATCATGGAGTATCCATGAAATACAAACAATAATGTATGAATCAATGGCGGTTAAACCACACATTGGGATCATTGGGATCATCATCCCAGTTGTTGGATGAAGAATAAATTAAATAAATCGTATGAGAACCATCAACAAGCAAATAATCTTATATCATTCACCCCAAAGGACCCACTGGGATTTCGTTTACCCAAGAAATTCCCAGAAGAAATTCCCATCCAAATCCTGGTGGAAGACCCACTTAACGGGGGAGACTTAACGGGGTTTTAGTCTAACGCTCCCCATGTCGAGTCGTCCCAACCGTCCCAACCACTGGATGATATTGTCAGGACTGGTTTAAAAGAAAATTTAGACGGAGCCCCGATATTGAGCTTCAATAACCATGGTCTTCTTTAGGTTTTGCCTAAAACCATTTCAGTGACGTATCTTGAGATGTGAACCATAATTCGCATCTTTCTTTTGGGAGCTCAGGTTCGGATTTCGTGCCAAATGGTCATGTGTGTGCTTGATATCCGAAGCCTTGCAACTGTCCAATCTTTACCGGCCAATCTCTATCTCTGGTGCCTCAATTACAATTCTAGTCAGATGATGAGAATGATGAAAAATGATGAACAAGAACAATGATGGACAATGATGAAAAATCATGGTGAGAATCTGAGGGAATTATGGGAATTGGGATCTTGCATTCAAGGTCATTTTCAGAACAAACCCTAAACCCACATTGACAGTATGATCATCTACTCCACCGGCTGGTCCTGCAATCATAGTGCGATCTAAACATGCGGCAGTTCAACCCCTTGATACCGGAACTTCTTTCATCCAGCCGTGTCTTCAAGGTAGGACTGGAAAATCCCAATAGACAACCTTCAGCGGATCCCCAATCATTCGCCAAATTCCGCCATATCCGAATTTCTGGATGCTTGTCTCCATCGCACGTGTTCAGGTCGCTCCAAGTTTGCTGGTTTCACTATGGAATACCCCTGACATGCATGTGTTTATCATGAAATATTGGCCACAAAAAAAAAAGAAATGGACAATTGAGGGTGTGAATTTTCAGACACCAATTTGATCCGATTTGTTGGAAGAACCGGCTAAAAGGAGTGCCCGACTGCAGAAAAAAGTCATTCAACAATCGTGGTAGTACCACCCTGGTAGTGCCATGTAGATGGAAATCTGCTGGTATGTTCAGTACTACAGTCGTAATCTCTGATGCTCTGCAGAAAACTTTATTCTAGCCGGGTATGACATTCCCGCATCTATGGCCAACAAATGATGTTTATTCTATCACAAGTCCTTCTTCAAAGGGTCACTCAGTGCTATAAAGGGTTAGTGTAGCTACCCTCCATGAGACCATGAGGTGGAAAGAAACTGCCCCAGGAAACATAAAAAAACGGAACAACTGTTGTGGCCAATTTTACGTACCCAACAAATCAAGGTGCGTGGTGAATATAATGATAGCCACTATATTGGGTAGCATGACCCCTGCAGTCATCAACCAATTTGATTCCCAGAAAGTGTTGAAGTGGGGTGAATTCTGTAATCATCCCCACTTCCAACAAGAATTTGGGCGCCTGGTGATTGGTTTCCCAACATTAAAAAATCCGACCAAACGGGTTTGCTTGTTTATGATTGCTACACAGTCTCCAGAATGCTGGTCGGTTAAGTCTTCCTATTTCAGCTGTTGTTTGCCCCACGTTTGGTGTGTTATGGTGTGTTTCTGCGGTACATCCAAAACTATCAACCCAACTTTAAAATGATAGGCTTACAACCATGGCTTTACCACCTCATATCTTAAACAATCTGTTGGTTAACCTGCCCATGTTTGCTTGTTTAAACCCCTAGATGGGTTGCTCGGGAAATTTGGTGTATCCGTCATTTTCTCCATTAACCTTGTCATCAAGTCGGGGGTATGCTCCATTTTCAGACACATCCAAACGGAGACATCACTGCTTAAATCCCTCTTGTTGATGCTTAAATACCTACCTTCCATGGTTGAATCTGCATCAAATGGCTATATCGTCCATGTTGAGACAGAAATGGAGAAATCCTTGGGTCGCTTCCAGCATTGCTGCTCCTCATAGGTTTCTTTGCTATGTGGTTTCTGGCTTAAGGTACTAGGACCAACATAATTCTCGAATCCGAGCACATACGATCTCTTGTCGGGGAGACTTCGTGCCTCAAACCCTGGACGAAAATAACTTACGGTTCACCATAAATATAGTTATCAACCATAGCTACTCTATGGGATAAATTAGCTATACCAAATTTATTAACCAATAGCTATAATGTTTTAATTACTATAGTTAATTATTAGTTAAGTATATAATTATAGTTATTAACCATAGTTTGGGGTTAGCAATAGTTTTATAGTTGTTAAATGGTTTTAACCATAGCTATGGTTATCAACCATAACTATAGTGAATGACCACTGTCTCAACCTGCCAAGGTGCCCACAACTTTTGCCCCACCGTTGGCGCTCGAAGCTTCGCTGCTGTGACCAAGGCCCTGTTGGACCGGGATCAAACGAAACATGTCTTGCTGCCTCCTGGTCGTTTCTTGCTTACCATCCCAATGTTATATATATACATTGTACATCTATATATACATATACAGTGTCTGTGTATCTATATATACGCAGTGTATCTATATATATGTGTATGTGTGTGCATGTATGTATATATGTGTATCTATTTATTTATATATATATGTGCCTATGTATATGCATATCCTTTTATATGTATATACATATGTATATATATATATATATATATATGTATATATATATTTATATATATGTATATATATATATATATATATATATGTATATATATATATATATATATATATATATATAGCGCAGCATCGCTATCGTCCGCT
>Ga0126342_10019253_pt1 | contig 11614 bp, 10 predicted proteins | sample Cyp1metagenome_FD_92528 | JGI IMG/M metagenome (GOLD analysis project Ga0126342, IMG submission 92528) | Coral microbial communities from Lord Howe Island, Old Settlement Bay, Australia - Cyphastrea 1 metagenome | ecosystem: Host-associated > Invertebrates > Cnidaria > Coral ... | reverse complement strand
CCGCGGACGGAAGCCGGGTCTTGATCTTTTTCCTTTCTTTCCGTAACCCTTCGGCTTTCCTTTCTTGAATGATCGGCCGTGAATACGGCGCTTAGAGTATGAACCCTTAGCGCCTAGAACCCAGAATTCGTTGTTTGTATACAGACCTGTGAGACCTTCTTCTCCGGTCTCTTCATCAAAGACCCAAAATCCATGTTCACCCTCTTCGGTCTCGCATTCCTCCAGGACGTAGAAAGTGGACCGCTTTCGGTGAGCGATATTTGGGTCGGCAACACCTAGTAACCATTTGGGGGGTGACCACACAACCTGCTGTAGTCGCTCCTAGTACTTCAAAAGCGAAGGAGACCAAGGATGTTGCTGTGCCTGATGACTTTGATGATGACGAGCCTGATCCAGATGCAGGTCCATCAGGGCATAATGGTCCACCGCTACTTCCGCTAGACGGAGATGAACCTTTCAATCCATCACCTATGCCTGAGAATGATCCGCAACCGGATACACAAGATCAGCAAGAGCCAGAGGAAGGAAGAAGAACCAGAAGAAGATACTGATGACACAATTCCTTATGGTTCCACAGATACTGATGAGACTCTTGACTACAATGATCTTGTTGTTGATGATTCTCAATGGTGTCTTTTGTCCCAAGAATAAAAGTTATGCACTAACACGGCATCATTCTCTGTGCCTAGATTGATTGACGGTTCACCAGTAGCTTTGAACAATGTTGAATCTTCCATTTCTATTGGCATGTCTTATTCCGTTGTCACGGAAAGACAGCGTAGTAGATGCCGCAAGACCCGATCTGATATCATTGAAGAATATCACGGCATCAATGAAGAAGATAAAGCCTTTATGACATTGTATTCTATGACCGACAAATTTTCTTATTTAGTTGGCAAGAAACGAAAGGAAGCCACTCAACAAGAGAAGAGACAGCTTGCCAAACAATTCTTTGATGCCAAGGCTGAATGCCAATCATGGATTGACAATGAAGTTTTTGATCTTGTAGGCATGAGAAAGACGAAAGTTAGAAATTTCGTAGCTGGAAGATGGGTTCTTACTGTGAAGAAGGACAAAGATGGCAACTTCCAGAAATGTAAGGCTAGATGGGTCCTCAAGGGTTTTCAAGATAAACGCAAGAACACTCAGCAGACAGACAGCCCTGCAGCATCCCGTGCAGGTTTCCGATGTGCAACCCAATTAGCAGCTAACTATAGCTGGGACCTTTATCACATGGACCTCAAGACCGCGTTTCTCCAAGGTGAAGCCTATGATGACACACGTGATATTATTTGCCAGATACCGCCCGAATACGGCTATCCACCGTATATCGGTGCTAGGCTTAAGAAACCCGGTTATGGTCTGAATGATGCGCCACGCCGCTGGTGGCAGATCATTGATAAAGCCTTACTCGATTGCGGACTTGTACCGACACGCGCAGACAGATGTACATATGTGCTTTATATGACAATTCATCCAAAACCAAAACCTATCAACCACCTCGCAGTGTCAATACTGATCAGTTAAGTATCTCAGAAGCAATTGACCATCTTATGGAGCCGGTAGCCCGCAACAATGCACAGGGACGCCGACCTCATGGTTTTATTTGCCTTCATGTTGATGACCTGTTCATGGCAGGCGACAAAGTGTTTGAATCCAAGTTTTGTCCAGTCTGCGTAAGAACTTTGCGGTTGGTTCCGAAGATAAGAATGACATATTGTTTGTAGGGCAACGCATCAAATGGAAGACTCATGATAAGTATGGATCATATATTTCTGTTGACCAGAAGCTTGCTGTCGATTTAGTTGAAGAAGTCAAGATCGATAAGTTCTAGAAGGACAATGTTCAATGTAATCCACAACTCCATACTGCTTATCGATCCGTACTTGGACAGCTCAATTGGTTGCAGAGTAGAACTCAAGTCCATCTTTGTTACAAGTTTTCGCGTTGTGCCTCAGCGGCTGCTAATCCGACTGTCGGAGATGTCAGGGAAATCAACAAGGTTGTACGCACCCTCAAGAGTCAGTACGTTGATGGAAGATTTTGGCCTCTTAAGGGTTCACAGCGTATCCTTGGCATGCCCGATGCATCTTATCGCAACAACAGTGACAAATCCAGTCAGCGTGCTCATGTCATTTTCTTAGCTGAAGACCGCAAGTTACCTACCAAAGGTACATACTGCAATTCCGGTTACGACAAGCAAACACACCGTTTACATGGTTCTGAATCAGCAACTCGTGGATCAATTATTGACTATGAAAGCCATCAAATCACGACTACAACACAGTCCACAACCGTTGCCGAACTAAATGTGTTAATGAAGTGCTTTGGTACGTGTTTGTTTCTGAGAGCGTTATCGGCCGACATAAGCGGCGAGATCGTTCCTTTTCACATTAGGACAGACGCGAACAACTTAGTTACAACTGCTCAGACCACACACCTACCTGAACAGAAAGAGACCCACCATTTAATACAGATGTTGAGACATGAAAGCAACACCGGCCACTTAGACGACTTAAGTCCCATTGCAAGTGAATATTGTCTGGCAGACCCACTTACAAAATCAACAGCAAAACCAGACCAACTTGTGTCTTCGATAGCAACTGGCAAACTTGAACAAGTAGACGTGCATCCGCCATTCCGGTCGTTGCTTAAACACAAGGCGTTTTTGACAACATGGGTCGTTGATACACTTCATGAACCTCACAATGTGACTACGTTTTTCTGTGAAGACATTTCAGATCATGTGTTTGCTATAATGTACTTTGATGAGTACATTTTCGTCTCAAGAAAATTTGCGTCTGCAATTTCTTGGCTCACAGGGTACGTTAACCCCTTGGAACCTCACTCGTTTTCCTACCTACCTGATCAAACCTCGCCGGCATACTGTTGCCATCGCCCGTTTCTGCATTCGTGCATCCGAGTGGGACGACGCCCAAGGTCCCACATCCGACTTTCTCACTGTTGCATGCCACCGGCATACTCTCGTCTACCAAGATCCGCAAACGCGGACGAAACACCACGTGGCGTGGCCAGCGTACCCCACGCGGCCAAGGACCTTATCACACCCCCAGAGGCGGAAGATCCGAATATACGGACAGACACCGAGACAGAAACCGCGAGTCCGGCTCGATCCGAGAAAAGCGTGACAATCTCATTGAACAAGGTCTTTGTCAAGTTTTAAGAAAGCAAGGTGGGGTTCAGACAGAACGTGACCATGATTTTCCGTTACAAGATCATGCTTTTGAGATTGGACCGCGACATCTTTCATATCTATTCCGACATACGGATTTGTTACATGAAGATGGGTCTCTTTCGCTTCATGAGATGATCAATCACGTCGAACTGCCAGAGAAATCCGAGCAATGTACAACAGTTGCCATGACCGATTGAATTGGGTAAATGCAGCCGAAGTCCCGGCAGCCCTTAGAGGCAGATGAATTCAATGAGATACCTTATGCCTCTGGCACATGTGATTTGCGATTCCAATAAATCTCGTGCTATGATTGGTTTTCTGACTCAAAACAACTTTGAACCAGCAAAGATTCCGGAACCGGATGCTTGGTTTAAACCCGCTGATTTTTACAATGACTCTGTACGATTGACCCAAGCTGATGTTTTGGATGGATCCGGAATTGTTAGTGTCTTTATCCGTTTTGAGAGTGGACATTCCAATGACATTCGAATTGAGCATACTCCATTTAAGCCGGACATGTACCCGTACCGATATCTGATCCACGGTACTAATGAAAAGAACCTGAGCTCGATCCGCCAACGCGGACTACTGCCAGGTGGCACCCGTGGTGGCCGGAACCGCGTCCATTTCGCCTTAGACTCTTGTCTTACGACTATGGTGGACGCATTGCGTCCGGAATCCGGCTGTGTGATTATCGCCCGTCCGACTTGCCTGCACGACCTCGATCCCGTTATCACGGAGAGCAATTGCGTGCTGACACCGTATGCAGTTCCATTTGATCGTTTTTGTGGAGTTTGGTCTTTTATTGATCGTGTCTGGATTTATGTTCCGAATACCGGAGAACTTTTCAGGATGAATGATTACCACTCCGATATTGACATTGCCATGCATATTGCTCACCATCAACTTTTTTGGGAAAAGAGAAGTGAGAATGAATCAAATGGTATCACATGGCAAAGAAGTGAATACACTCATTATGTTACAGCTCAATTGACCGATGAACAGACCATTGCAGACTTTTTGAACAGTTTCAGGCAGGCAAGAGCCGGACCGGCCAGACCAGCCAGACAAGGTCCAACACCAAATGACCGCTCGTCATGTCCTCCGAAATCCCCTGAAGATGAGCGCGTCGAACAAATTCGGTCCAACATCGCAGAACGTTTCAAGAAGAGCATGCGTAAGGCTGCACAAAAGGAGTCGAAGACTTCGGTCGACATCTCCTCCTCTGAGACCGAAACTATGGCTCAGCCAGCCAAGCCGATTCTGGCTAAGGGGATGCCAACCAAAGGGCAGAAGAAATCCGAAATCCCGGAAAGTTCTGCCGCAGCATCCAGCTCCTCTGCATCCGCTTCCAAATCAGCCGCAATCCCGGCGAAGGAAGACAGACGTAAACCTGCCAAATCATCCGCTGCTAAGCGTGAGACGTCTGCCCGTGCTAGGGAACTTTTTAAAGATGCAGATGCTGCCAAAGAAGTATTTTCTAAGTTTAAACAGGAATTTACCGAAATTCAGTGGTTCCAGCGTCCAGAGGGACCACAATGTTGCAAGAATTTTAATGAATGTCTAGCAGAAGACGCTATGTTCTGGTGCCACCCCTGTGGCTTTGCTTTGTGCTTGAATTGCCGTGTTCAAGGAAAAGCTTGTGACCATCACATTATCAATTGCTCTTCCGAACTTGGAGCAAATTTTATGCCAGAAAGTATCAGTGCAAAGGACCCACCTTTTGACATGGGACAGATCATCGATACTGTTCTTGGACAATCTTCATTTTTCGGTGCTACAAGAAAGGAACACGAACGTACAAGACAAGAGAATTTTGAGGATATTGTTGAAGCTCTGAAACATGGAAGAAAATTTGGCAACAACTATTTCCAGAATTTTGTTCAATATGGAATTGAAGATTTTCCTTTTTCGGATTTTGTTTATTCACTTCCCAGCGGTAATCGCGTACCGACACTTGAGAAACATTTTCTTGAAGCACAAGATGCAACAGCTCTGCCAATTTGGCGCCCAGAGATCTTCTTCGAGTATCCTGATACTGAGCTGCAGGAGCAAGAGATTCTTGATCTCCTTGAATTGTTCAGATGTTGTTTGATGCGCAAAAGCGGCAAAAGAGCTGTTTCTGTGGGGAAATCCGAAATGCGGAAAACTCCGAAGACACTCAAAAGGACAGTTACCAACTTGGTATCCTTACTCTCAACCTCGGACACGTCAACCGTCATAGGTAGTTCTATAGGTTTCCATCCTGGGTCCGCAAGGACAACGATTATCGTGCTTTGCCATATTTAATTATTCGCCATTCTGCTCATATTGTGACTGTTTGTGAAGCCCATGATGAACTGGTGGCATTGCCACTCATCAGCAACTTGCCTCCGATCATTCAATGATAGGTATGGTAGTCCATGCCGAAATCACGTCTCCGTCACTTGCCATTTTTATCGCGGCAGCCATTCTGCCGGCACATTTATTGAGCTTATCGGCCACTACCAAGCTGAGACTGAGAACAAAGAAGCACAAAACTGATTCTGGTTGCTTCATGGCGCGATTTTTCGTCTTTCATATCGCCACATCACGTCTGGTGAAATCATTGACCCAACAAGCGGCATTCGGACCATAAAGCCAACCGACGTAACACCCAATATGAGCGCTGCAGTCAAGCCGCATCCGGCTCCACTGGCCTCAACACAAGATTCACGTGATGTCTCAATCTGTGAGATTGATGGCCGATGTGATGCTCAGCATGCCGACCTGTTACAGCCGACTTCCGGCGCAGACACACATGACGTAAAACGCCTTGGTCTTGCAGAAGTCCGTATTGGTGTATTCCACATTTATTCTTATGCCGGGTCCGACGGCTATTCTGAAGCCTGTGAAACATGGCTACATTTTGTAGCCAATTGTGTGGAGCATCAAGTTGATTTTCTTTCATGCAATGCCAACCTTTTCGCCCAACGCAGTTTCAAGAAAGATGACCATTCCGACTTTCGGACCTGCATCATGATTGATATTTTAGAGCGCTTTCTCCAAGAGATTAATTTGCATCGCAGTCCTTTGAACAGAATTTCATATAATATAATGTTGATTCCTCAACGCAGGCCAGCCAGTATCTCCGAAGTATGGAAGGCGAAAGTGCCGATTGCGATTCAATGTTGTTAATTTCCTTATTTTACGGTAAGGAAACCGTTATTTCCGAAGAGAAAGGCAAGGAAGAATCCGCATCCGCGGATGGAGTTGCCGGCCCAGCCGTTGGAGATGAGATCGTCCTCACGGACGTCGAACAGTTGAAGTACCTTTTAACTTACGACCTGGGCCTGAAGGAGACAGATGCCGCTTGGCACTCTCCACTTATGCTCAAATTCGTGCGCTCAAAAATATGCGCATTCGCTCCAAAGATTCCGAACATCGGAGAAGGACCAAAATTCGAGGATCTCAACGTTGGGTACAGAGAAAGACGTGAAGAACGAAAGGCTGAACGCCGTGAACGACACGACAGTGTACCACCTCTGCGGAAGGACTCATTCCGCAATGTGGATTCCGGTGCCCAACGCAGATCCAGATCTATGAGCCGAACTCCCGGCCGAGATCGTGCAGAAGTTCGTCCGCCTCGAACGCCACCACAGCCACTGCCGGTGAAAGCACCACCTGTGCAATTGAGAAGACAACCAAGCACACCACCTCAACCACCGCCGGTGAAGGCTCCTCCTGTACCGCCACCGCGGCCAGCTAGGTCGCCTAGTGTACAAAGACCAGTTCCCAGCCGTTCACTTGGTACCTCAGGTACCACACCACCATGGCGTGAGCATGAGGAGCGACGCAATTGCGTCGGAAGAGAGCGTTCGACTCCGCAAGGTCGAAACACCCGGACACGAACCGAGACACGGTCGTCCGCTGGTGGACATTGGACGAATACTGGGAGGTCGCAAAGGGAACGATCAATCAATGTTCCCGAACCTCCGCCGCCGCCGACCCGCATGTCGGGCACGCAATGGCTTAATTCTGGTTATCCGATTATCCCGCTGTGCCAGAACCGCCATCATCTTCGACGGCGAACCGCCCTCGCGGTCCAGGTTATTTTCAACCGCCATATTGGCGTACCAATCCGCAAACTCACGTAGTTGAGTACGCGCAAGGTTACTATGCTCCATACAACAGATGGATGTTGCGTCCAGATGGAGTATGGGTAGATTTGTTGCCACAGACGCCTGACCAAAGTATTTTCTTTCACCAGCCGTCAGCCCAGAGAAGAAGAAACGAACTCTATCACTACGGATACACATTCTCAATGGGCTTATAGATTTTACTGCAAAGAGCCGAATTACGGCCTGACAGCAGATCCATTTTCTGTCTTCGGACAACTATGTTTCACAGCAGAGTACAAGCTGAGCGGCTGAGCGCTTCTTGTACAAAAAGTCAACCGCATGTTTCGACACGAAGAAAACTTGTGTCTGTTTGTAAACCATTTTTGGGGACGTGTCTACACAATGCATGCATGACAGTTTGCATGTAGTACATGACATGTTCACATAATTCATTCTATCCACAGCGCCACTCCGTGGCTCAAGACTTGCTTGCATACCGCAGCAAAAAGGTGTAGCTTGCCCGCGCTGACCACAAGTGTTCTAGTGTAGATCCAGGGCTCCTTCAATCAATGCGGGGATTGCTACCTCACCCCCCCTCCCGACGCCCCCCACCAGTTTTAAGCCAAATACGGGCAACTCAAGTTATATCTCTATGAATGGCAACAACGTGATCAAATTTCCAGACGGACAGAAATTGAACAGAGTGGAAGAAACGACCTACCTTGGACACCAAATCACGCAGGAAATGGACGTGAAACACGAGACACAACACAAAATGCACCAGACATTGAAAACGTGGTTCAAATTGGACTCCTTCTGGAAGACAACTGTTTGTTCTAATAGATGGAGGCTGCAAGTTTATGATGCCATTATTAGAAAAAAAAATCCTATGGACTCGAGACCGTACACCTCACACAAACACAACAAAAGAAAGTGAATCCATTTCAATTGCGGGGCCTACGTGAAACCTTGGGTCTCAGCACAACTTTTGCCAACCGTTCAAATACAAACGAATATTTTTTGCAAAAGGCAAATGAAGAAATCGGCCACACACCTGGGACACCCAGCAAAATTAAACTATTCTCGGATTTACTAGAAGATAGGCGAGTGAAGTTTGCTGGACACATTTTGCGATCCAACAACAGTGATCCCTTGAGGAGAGTGAGTTGTGAACGTAAGGTGTCCCAGGCAACAGTGGCTATTGTATACTAGTAGATATGTTTTGGAAAAAATGAAAGAGGAACGTTCGAAAATATTGTGGAACAAAATCACAAATTGTTGGAACTTGCAAGAAGCCGTCAATTTTGAGTATCGCCGTCGCATGCCCACGGTTTCACCCATGTGCCACGAGTCTGGCACGGAACCATGGCAGTCAAAAGATCCCCCCTGATCCAGCAGAACCTACCTTTCGTTCACCCCAGCCCTCTCCAGTCATATTTGTTCTGTGAACTTTGCCTTTTGTTTGTATCGAGGCTATTTTGAAAGCCGTGGATGTGACAACAACGGATGGAACGAGGTCGTTTTTTTCGGCCTGCAGTGGCTCGGCGAGGTGGCGAGGTGGCAAGGTACTGTTGACAGGAAACCATCACCACGTCGGTGATATGGTCAGTTTCCAGCAGCCTTGGACGGCGCCGAGGTATTTCATCAAGCGATACTTGCTGGGCCAGGTGGTGACCAAGGTCTGCAGTCATGTTACAGTCGTGTTCCGGCATCACCTGCTGGGAGGTGTGGTGGAAGAAATTCCCAGCCACCTTTACTTACGAAGTGGAAATTTTGCACTGCACGGTTTCTGTCTGAATTTTTCGGCGGGTTCATGTTTAGAGTCAATGATAAATCATTTGGTGATGGTTCAACTGACAAGCAGGGCATCACGCAGCATATGCAGCACAAGATGCGCCTCCTGGTCTGTCATATGTCATATGTCATATGTCTCTGTGGCCTCTATGGCAAAAAGGTTCGTTTATCAGGAAAGGTTTATCAGAGCTCCTGGAGAACTGAAGAGAGTCCTAAGTTGTACCAAGTTGGGATGCGAGGACAAGTATCCCGCTTCGTACTCGCAAGTGTAGGTGGGGGAGGCTCGCCATAAGCAACTGGTTCACGATGGTCACCAAACATGATCATTTTGGGTAGTTGTAGGTGCCAAATTGGAAGATGCCGAAGATACCATAGAAACCCCTCAGATTTTTACCATAATTTGGCAATTTATATCAATTTATTGTCCTTTTTGTTGGGATGCGTTTTCCGAAGAGGACCGGCCCTACGATGCTACTGCCAGGAGAAGATTGATGAGGCAGCGGAGATCTACTCTGAACACTTCGGCGATGGAGACGCTCTGCAAAAACGGGGCTGAACCGATAGGGTCGGGACATCCCCAGGGACATCTGAAAAACATCTCCGGACCCTGTTTGCATTTGTCTGCTAGCTAGTAGTGGTTCTTTATGGGTAAAGGGAACATAAGGGAACCATGAAAGAATTTGGAGAGGATCCGATGCTTCAAAAAAAATCGGATTGAACATAGTGAAGGCTTAATGGGGCCACGAGCCGACCAATATATGGGTGATGACAAGGGTTTTGGGCATGGCTTGCATCCAACAGCGCTTTCGAGATGTTGCAATGGGTCAAGTGATGCCCTGAGAGACATCCCGAAATGAAGAGAGAAGAACCTGTTGGGAAGTTCATTGCACTCCGGATGCTCCGGTGTATCATTTGGCGGTTTATGAAAGGCAAACATTTTCCTCATTGAGTGAATTTCTGGTGCATCGCAAGTCAAGACAGATCTGGGGCCCCACGAAGTATGGTCTTCACAGCTTAGCTTAGCTGCAAGGTGAATGACAATCCTTCGATGTGCCTTGGCTGCTGCTTGTGTGTGTGTCTGTGCCACCCTTGACCCACAGGACGGCAATTTTGAACTCGTGGTTTGCAAGACCATGAGATACAGTAACGCAGCACAGCTTCTGTTTGCATCGTCGTTCCATGCTGTGCTTGCCCAAGATTCTGCCACTGCGAAGCAGCTCTGCTGGATGAGTCGGTCAAAATTGTAGAAGGCAGCTGTAAGGACCTGTCCTACAAGTTCACACCCAGGTTCTACCGCGAAGGCTGGGAGTACATCTTGAAGGAGCATGGTGGCAGGCGGAGATAGGGGATGATGATGATGTTGTATTTTCTTTCTTGGGGGGAAGCACTAGGTCTGCTTGCACGAGCTGAGTGCACCAATTGATTTTGCCATAGGGTGGAGCAATTTTATTTGCGTTTGGTCAGATGTCCAGATTCACGCCCTGCGCAGTTGTCCAAGACTTGATGACCCCCAAGGTCCACCGCTTGAATACCTTATATAAGCATGAAAACCATCGGAACGCCTGTTGGCCGTAGACGGGATCCTGCATGGTTTAGAATTGCACGCCGTGGTCGCAGAGGCTGCCGGTGGAGATCAAGGCCGTCCCTGAAGGATGGGTTGCACTGGCGGGACCTGATGAGCAGATCAGAATGGGATAGATGGATTCCTGTTTGCCCTCGACACCCGCAAACGCAGAGCACGCGCATGCGAAGACATGGATTGACGATTGATAGAGGATGTCGCTTTGGATCGTGTACAGTGCCCGAATGTGTGAGGATTTTGAACGTTTCTTCAAGTGTCTCCGAGAAGCTTTTTTGCAGGAATGGTCGTACCCACCAAGACGGTGCTCTTCACTTTGGTGAACACTGCGGCTTGGACAAAACACGCAGACGGGTTCGATGCGAACAACAAGCATAGGAATAGAAGGGATGGATTTCTCCTACACATGGGGAGCAAGGTGCAATTTTGTTGGCATGTATATGCTGTGTATATTATATATATACATACGTATATATATATAATATTTTTTTTTAATATATGCGTATATATATAATATAAATATGTTATATGATTATATATATATGATTATATATAAATATATGATTGTACATATAAATATATGATTACATATATATATATATATATACATGTGTGTCATTATATATATGTGATTATATATATATGATGATATATATATATAATCATATATGTGTTTATACATACATTTTGTATGTATGATTATATGTATGGTTATATGTGTGATTATATATATATATACATATATATATATATATATGATTATATATATTATTATACCTGCTTATATATGCACCCCTGTGGTGTGGTGGGGGTGTGGCACTGTTCCCCTCCCCCCCCGTGGTGTGGTGGGGTGAGGTAGCTTTCCCCTTTAAGGGAGCCCTGGAAACTAATGTACAACACCTGAGTCAAGCGTGAGCGACAGCACTCTCTTTTTCTGCTACGCGGGTTGCTGCTAATCTTGAGCCT
>Ga0126342_10019252_pt1 | contig 11614 bp, 10 predicted proteins | sample Cyp1metagenome_FD_92528 | JGI IMG/M metagenome (GOLD analysis project Ga0126342, IMG submission 92528) | Coral microbial communities from Lord Howe Island, Old Settlement Bay, Australia - Cyphastrea 1 metagenome | ecosystem: Host-associated > Invertebrates > Cnidaria > Coral ... | reverse complement strand
CCTTTTTCAAGTTACCTTTTCTCATACTATTTTTTCGTCTAGAACCCCTCCTCTACTGAGACCAGGCAGACCCAGAGCAGATTGGCTCATTGAAACATTTAAAGATTCTTGTTACTACTTATACGGACCAGACAGACAGTTTGATTTTAACGACAGACAATTGATCGCAGGTATAAAACAAGCAGCTGTAAATGGCATTCTTCATCTTTTCTGATCACACGCCCTCTGACAGTTGTAGCCTTGTACATTAAAACTATTTTTTTTCTGCGATTGTCCTCCTTAGGAAGGAGAAGTGATGATTTTTCACCCCAACCAATTCTTACATCTTTTTATTTCGTGAAGCGGAATGGCCAATTTGCCATCAGTTGCTGTTGGGAGCCCATTTGTGCTCGTTGGGAAAAAAATATATACATGTGTATATATATATAATTTAATATACATACAAAAGTGCATGCAAATGTGTATAATGATATCTTGGTATGAGCATTCACGGGTGAAAAAATCCCAAAAACATGCCCCTTCCGAAGTTCATCGGGTGCCGGGTGGAGCCGCAACGCGCCGGAGGTCTCCAACTTGAGTGAACAGATGGAGAATTCCGGTCACAAGTTCGAGATGGAGAGGCCACGTGGTGCCTGGGTGCAGCCTGGGTTCAACCGGCTGATTTTTGTGTTGGACGATGATGGCACCCAAAAAAAGGGCAAAGTTGAGACCAACAATGTTCAAAGCCGGTGATAATGAGTTTGGGAGGTACCGTCTGGTAAACTAACATGGCTTTAGAAAATCACCATTTTGAATATGTAAACCAACTATAAATGGGGTATTTTCAATAGCTATGTTAAATTGCCAGAGGGTATATATCTAATATCTCGGTAATAATCACCATCCAGACAGCGGATGACGGCCACAAGGCAAAGAAGATCTGGAAGTAAACTTTAAATACTGTAGGATAGCCCCTTTTGTTGTCAAGTGTCGCATTCATAAAATTTTCTATCACCATCTATTACCTACTATCTGGTATGTCGCATGTGGTTGGTCAACGCTTTCTCGAATTGTTTCATTCCCCAAGCCATTCGATCTCTTCAAACCCAGGTTCGAATGGGTTCCATTTTCCAAACACTGTGCGTTTAGTTTTCATGATTGTTAATTGTTGATTGTTCATTATTCATGGTCAAATCTACCTGTTTCTCAACACTGAAGTAAATAGATACTTTGTCCAATTGTGCAGCAATGAAACAGTGTTGGGAATTTTCAGCCATGCTGGAACAGGTTATTGACAACGTTGGTTTACCATTTTAGCATCCCTGTTTCGCACAGTAATGATGTGCCAACATGATAATATCACCAGGTCTTTTTCAGATGAGTTGCATTAAATAATGTTGGGGTTTACATGGGTAATAGACTCAGCCAAGTTCCAGGTTTTTCATGTGGTAAACCCATTTTTATAACCATCCTGAATATTACCATAAATTGGTGGGATTCCAACCATCCCAAAATGGTAGTTGTTTATGACAGTGGCGAAAAACCACATGAGTCACATGAGTCAAGAACTCTTTCGATTTTCAACGAACATTTCAAGCCACCTCCACTCTGGTTATTTAACAAGACAACCGGAAAATCATCGTTTTTAATAGGTAAATCATCAGATTTATGGGCCAGTTTCCATCGCTACTGTGGATAGCGAAATCCTGCACCAATCCAGGATGGTTGCAACCCAAAAAAATCGCTGTCAACTGGTGCGACTGGTGGTGCGACTGGTGATGGGAGATGCAGTCCCTAAATTACAATGGAATGACATATACCATATATATATATGTATACCATATATACGTCATATATACCATATACATACCATATATACCATATATACCATATATATACCTGGAGCCTCGATCGTTACCTAAATTTACGTGCCATCCTCATTCGAGCGCAATTTGGCGCAACGTGCAGGAATTTTGAGATAATGTGGAACATGCTGTTCGGATGTTTTTTTGAACTTCGAGCGTTTTTGGCTCCGGTGGGGCCGCGTTGTTCCCAATTTCCCTCGAGTACCAGGTTGTGCCCCCTTGTCTGTGTTTTGTGCACTCTTGCATAGCAGAATGCAGTCAAGAAGTTCTGCCTTGGATGAGCCGGGCTGCACAGGTACAAACAGCATGGTGGCATGACAAAGGTGCCACCCCCCATCACCTATGCACATGTCTCTTAAACCAGTGGGTGTTAATGGATCCGTCATTGGAATAAATTTAAAATGTTTTTTTTCAGATTTGGACCTTGGTCATGTGAACTATGTTTTTTCAAGGAAAGAACATGCCCGAAGTCGAGTGTGCCTACTTTCAACCATTCTTGGCCCTTGCAGCCTGCTTTTGATCAAAAGGGACCTGCTTAGCTTGCCATGGGTTCCCACGAAACATTCATAGAAGCAGTGGTGCAGTCGTGGATGGATGATCCTGTGATAAATGTCAGGGGATCTTCAACCACAAAGGTTTCTTTGGTGTCCAGAACCAAAATTGACCGAAGTGATGTCCGGGAGAACTGCGCTGTGCTGGTTCCCGTCATCAAATATTTGGGCATGAAACCCAACATCACCTTGCTTCGGGAAGCCACCAGAATCTTTTTGTGGAGAACTAGGCCCCGTGGAAAGCCTGATGTCTCAAGTACCATGGCTGTAGAAGGTTATTTTACCTGATGTTTGGGCATTCAAACCCTATCATATATCATTTCCACAGGATATATGCTTGAGGGACCCCCACTAATTGAACCTATAACCCATAATACGCCATAATTAATACTTATCCAAAAGTTTCTTCAATGATATCTCAACTCCACTAAGGTGGCACCGTCAAGAAGGAAGCGTGGAAAGTGAGGCGGCTCATCACCGTCTTCACCAGAGCGGCCAAGCGGCCCCATTGGCCGAGAGATAGGGTCATGCAGGAATTGTTTGAAGTGGCCGAAATCTCCAACCCTAATTCTGCAGATCCTGATGATGAGGATGGTGAAGAAAACCCTTTCCGTGACTAGTCAGAATCATCCAGGTTTGGGGATTACAGGTTTCTTGGGGTCATAACTGCCACCACTCCCTTTCGTGCTAAAACCAAGTTGCCCAATAATCCAATAAGAACTTTGCATCCTCAGGTGATGATGAGTCAGAAGATGACGGAGGCAGCAGCGATGACAGCGAGTACCCCACCGATACAACCGCATCTTGACAGCAAAGCTGGCTGGGCCTGCTAATAAAACATCAAATTTCCAAATCCAGAGGTTGGATAGCACTAGTTTCGCAAGTATCCCTTCACCTGGGGAGTCCAACTTGATTCGAAGGCATCTACTGTGCCAATGCTGCCTGATGACAACGGAGAAGGCTTGGCCAGTAAGCCGGTCATACTCTAGAGTTGCAGTGAGCAGGCACAAGCCCATGGAAATTCAAAACATTTTTTTTTGACAACCCCCACATGCATCGGGCCCTTCAAGACATCCCATACTCATGTACAGCCAAGTTTCTGTTGCCCCGACAGGCGCTGGTGCTGAAGAGCTGCTTCGCCAAGAAGCGACTTCTCGTGCTGAAGCTTCTGAAGTCTTGCCCCCACCTGCGGAAGCTGGAGGTGGGAAAGGGACATCCGAGGGTGGGGCTGCAGAAGCCTCTGCTCCTTCTTTGTCTCCGATCTGGACGCCTCCCCCAAAGCCATCCCGATGTTTGGAATCTAGCTTTTCTAGGGTCAAGCATTCTACCTACAAAAGCCGGAATGTTGGTTTCTTCTGCTGGGACTGCAAAAAAGTCAACTCAGACATTGGCTGGTTCCGTGAGCAGCCCTGTCTCCCAGCTGATTTCAAGACCCCACTTGGGGATGATGAGGAACCATACACCCCAAGGAAAGGTGAGGCTGCCGAGCTGGAGCGCCAGCTGAAGTTTCGTTCCGAAAGAAATGCCAAAGTGGATTTGCTACGTCGGCTTAGGGAGGAGGAAGCCTATTTGGACACACTTTTGGCCAAGAAGAAAGCTGCTACTAGCACATCTTACTGCAGCTATTCTGCAACAAATTGGATTTATTAAATTCTAGAAATAGGAAGAATTTGGCCAGTACCATTTTCCAAGCTGGGCTCAACACCTAAAAGATTTCCAAAAAATTGTGCAGGTTTCCCCGACACGGTTTTTCTCTGAAGACCTGTCTGTCCCTATCGCAGCTGCAAGGTATGGACAATGCTGAGACGCAGCCTTTGCTTGGTGATGTCCCAGGCCCACAGGCCGATTGCGAGAAGGGAGTGAGTGGACATCTGGGTCGTTCCCAGCCTGTGCAGGGTTCCATGGCAACCCCGTCAGAAACCAAAACCACTTCAGGGAAGCCAGTCGGAGGGATGGAACCAACGACCTCCAACCTCATGGCAATGCCGCCTGGACCCCCCAAGCCAGATCATCGTAAGATTTTCCAAGTGAAAGAAGAGCCAGGGGAAGGCGAAGAGCAATATCCAGATGACCCGCACCTCAAAGGTTTTCCTGTGAGACTCGCTGATGCTGGGCACACTTCTTGTCCAGAAAGCCGTCCAGAAGATGATGGGAATTTTGGGAAAGCCCACCCAAAGGAGGTTGTGGAGAAAGGGGTGGACCCGAGACCAAACCCATGTGCCAAAAATTTCAAGATACCAAAGGTGGTGTCTGTGGGTGTCACTGGCGCAATCGTCAAAAGCTCAGAGGTTGTGGATGATACCCCTGCAGCAGTTGCTCAGGCTACATACTTGTCCCCAGCAGAACAGAACAACGGATGTCGAGGCTCTGGTGAGGATGCTGAAGCATCCGGGGGTGAGGGTGAGTCTGGGAATGAGGAGGAGGAGGGGGTTGGATCAGAGGAGCCGAAGCCGAAGCCTCGCAAGAGGCGCCCCACAGCCAAGTGCAGTGCCAAGGCAAAATCCAAACCGAAGGCAAAAGCAGCAGCCAAGGCGAAGTGCAAATCCAGAGCAGCAAAGAAAGCTGCTGCAGCCAGCCCGGAAGATGCGCAAGGGAAAGAAGCAGTTCCCACGCCAGTTGTTGAGAAGGAAGACGGCTCAAACTCAGAGTCAAAGGTCACAAAAAAAGGAAAGAAGGCAGACCCAGAGACTGCTGTTGAGCGACCTGTGAAGAAAGCAAAGTTGGCCGCAAAGCCCAGCAGAGCCAGATCGTCTGGTGAAGCTGCTGGATCTAGTGAGGTCCCGGTGCCCAAGAGCAAAGCAGCACGCAAGAGCAAGAAGGCAGCGCATGAAGAAGAAAACGAAGAACCTCCGGCCAATCCCAAACCGTCTGCTGGATCTAGTGAGGTCCCGGTGCCCAAGACCAGAGCACCCCGCAAGAGCAAGAGCAAGAAGGCAGCACATGAAGAAGGAGAAGAAGAACCTCCGGCCACTCCCAAACCGTCTGGGGAGGTCCCGGTGCCCAAGACCAGAGCACCCCGCAAGAGCAAGAGCAAGAAGGCAGCACATGAAGAAGGAGAAGAAGTGCCTCCCGCCGATCCCCCTTGTGAGGTGGATCCCACCCTTATCAAGAAGAAGAAGAAGCACAGCATCCTGTCTACCGCCTACTGTTGTGCCAGGGCCAGGGCCAGAGCGCAAGGTGCAGATGAAAACGAAGCAAAGAAAGCAGGCCAAGCAGTCTCTAGATCGCACAAATCTATCAACATGTTGAAATCCAAAATTCAAAAATAGAATGAATGGTCTGCGTATCTGGCCATTCCCTTTATATGCCAGTGGCTTGGGGTGTTCCAAATTCACTGTTTGATTCTGAGGCTTACCAAAAGGCGAAGCTTGACTATGAGCAGCAGGAGGCCTTCCCGATATGTTATCGTCTTTGCCAGGTTGGTTTCCTTTTTTATCTTCCTCTTATGGCATTCTAGCTGTTCAAATTTTCAAGATCCTTTAGAATTCATCGATCTTAATTTCACTCCACTATATAACTTTCGATCATCTCGGTTTCTGGCCCCGCCTGGAATGCAATTTTCACTCCCAAAGAAAACCCCAACAATTGTTTTGTTTAAGCCTTTGGAAACACAAAGCTCAACCACGTTCAACCCGGCCCGCTGTGCCAGGCTGGAGTGGAAGAGGACGATGGGTCCCAGGATGTGGACTAGGGGTTTTCCAGTTCTGTGGAAACGGGTTGAAAGATTAACCCAGGGGTTTTAGTACGTGAAAAAACACGTACAATTTAGCTTTGATCTATGTCAAATTACGGGGATTCCTGCAGGGCGTTTGGTTGCTACAATTTTAGCAGCTCGCCTGCCGCTGCTCACGATGGAGTTGACCGGAAAAAATGCAAATGGCATCAGGATACTTAACAGTATAGGCACTCGATGGAACTAAAAAGAAGTATTGTGTCATCAACAGCAGGGGTTTGCCCACGCAGGCGTCGTGGAATGCGAGATGGGTGTGAAGGATGGACTCTTCAAGGTCTGCCCCCCCTTGCCAAGCCCATGTTTTGCCCAGCCACCTTGAAAGAGTTTGTGAATATCAACCTTCTCGTTTCTTTTGATTATGATACGAATCAACGAAGTACCAGCGATTCTTCAAGTTCGAAGCTATCTCACTACCACATCCACATCTTCCCAGTTGAGTGTTTGTAGCTGATCATTTGATCGCAGCACCCCGCCTCGCCGCTGCCACCGTGAAGATTTCAGCAATGGTGGGGACCCCACGTGCCGACCCAGCAGACTCCACAGTGAAGAACCTTATCCAGGCCCATTCACCAAAGGCCAGGGTCAAAGCATTTGTGATGGTTAACCTAGGCTGGTATAGAAATCTTTTGGTAAAGGTTGGTAAATTTCCACTTGGGTTGGTTCACCAAAAAAGGCCCCCACAAGTCCCCAAAAAGCAGTGTTTTCCCTGCATTTTATGAAAGAATTTGGGACTTGTGGGGGCCTTTTTTTGGGGACCAACCCAAGTGGAAAATTAGCAGTGAAGGTTTAAAGGCACCAATTGATCGGATGTGGGGTTGTCAGATGATATTGATTTTGTTCCCCTGCAGATACTTATAGCAATCGTATTGCTTTTGAAATGGTCTTCGCAAATCGAGATCGCTGAGCGCTTCCACTTTTTCGATGTATTTGCTGGGGCAGCCAATTGCAGCCGTGCATGGAGAGGGCCTTAATTTCCCCAATGCTCTTACTGTTAACCATGTAGTGTATAGAGGCCAAGCTTAGTAAAAACAGTTTGGTGGGTTAGATGGTCTTTGATGGCAACTTGATGACTCACGCCATGCAATAAGGATCAAGGCAGGATATCGAGTTCTCACTTATGACGTGGAGCACCATGACTCCATGAACTTCAATTCTGAAGCAGGCTTTGTGTTTCTCGTCCATGAATTATTGCCCCAAGAATTCAAGATAAAGACTCAACTTGACCAATCCTCCATCCCTCCTTTCACCCAGTGCTGACCGAGCAGCTCCACAGGCTGGCACTATATGCTGTGCTTTCCATGGTGCCTGATGGATTGGCCTTAGCTGGGCCAGATTGCAGAAGCTGGGGGCTGCCGTGTAGATTCACATCGGGCCGTTCAATTATGAACATTCTTGGGGCACAGCGGTTTGAATTTGTGGCGGCTGCCAATGTAATGATTTCACGGTTTCTGATCTGATTGGATGCAGTTATTGCTCACCTGCCTTTACATCCCATTTGCAAATTTCATTTTTTACATGCAGAATGAAAAACGAAGATCCCTGTTATCTAAGGCTTGTTTTAATTTGCATACTTTGTGTGGCAAAGAGATTGATCTTTGCGGTGGAGCAACCTGATGCCTCACTCCTCCCAAAGCATCCCAGATGGGACTGGTTCCAAAACCGGGTCTGTTGGGAAACTCATCTGTAACTTAGAAGGGTTGTTGTGGCGAGCCAATGTACTCTCCTGTCCACCTTATCACCTCTTTCACATGCTCAGGTATACCGCCAAGCTTTTTGGCTTGGCCTCTTCGAAGGTGCGATCTCACCCAAGAGGCTTGCAGTTATGAGCAACAGCCCAATGATAGCTGGCTTGGACTTGGGCACCCTTACCAAAGAGAAGCGGGCTCTCTTACCAGTGAAAACCACACGTACGAAACTTAGGATTAAAATGTATTCGGAAGGATGACCCGCATTTTCCCCATAGTGGTTTACACCTGGTTGGACCCTTGCACATAAGGTACCTACAAGGATGCCACAGGAAAGAAGCGATTTGTGGGTGTGAAAAAAGATCTTGAAGCTACAAAGCCCCGGGCTTATGTATTTCAAATCCCCATTGAAAAAAATGAAAAATGTGGTGCCCATAGTTTAGCTCCCCAGTCCAGCCCATCCTTTGCCAAGGGTATATCCCCGCTCTATGGGCGAGCGGCTGGTTGACTTGTACCGACAGAACGTGCATCTTCCTAGGCGGGACTTGAGGTGCAAAGTTCCAACGGACCACTTGGGGACAGACAGGGAACTCTTTGTACAACTTTGTGATGATGACCTATGGCTTGATGCCAAACTTCCAGATGTGCTGTTTTATCTTGCCAAGAACAAACATTTACGTATTCCGGCTTCATGGCACCACGACATGACGGCCTACATTGAGCACGTGAGAAAGCAAGTCTTCAGGTTGCAGTGGCCAAACATGTCCAGTCATACAAGTGACAACCATTTTTAGTTCTTACTGGATCAAGTTTTGAAAGTAAAGTAACCCCGAATAACTCTGAGCAGTTCTTTTTCAGTTTGTCCAAGGTATCCTCGTCATGATGCTCGAAATCTCTGGTGGCATCGAGTTGATGGACCCGATGCAGGATGCAAATTGCAATTAGCTGACAAGATTTGAGTCTTGCTTTGGGGAAAATAAAACTTCTGGCTGATAGACCGAGGGCAGTGTATTCCATAGACTTGAAACAAACGAAACTTTTTTGGCTATTGCCAATTACCAATCGAGCGTTTTTTGAAAACACAGTTTGGAGAGCGGCAAACAAGGCGCAAAACGAGCGCAAATTTGCGCAAAACGAGCGCAAATTCGCGCAAACGAGCGCAAATTAAAAAAAGGTACCACTCGTGTTTTCCAAACGGACCTTTTTTGAAATTGTATACATTGTCCAGTCTTTTTGGTCCAAGTGTTTCCCATGTCTAGCCAGACTAGCCTGCGGTCCCTGTCAACCTTCATGGCGGGGGTTCCTCACTTGGAGAGGGGATTGACTACAGTGGAAGAGACTGTAGATGTTGACTTGGAAATCAAAGCTTTTCAGCTGCACTACACACCATACTTGTTTTGAAGGGATTCCTACGAATTACCATTTTTTCTATGATGGAATCTGCAAATCTGACCTCAAACTTTATTCGTTGGTCACTAGTTGCATTTTTTGAAAGGTACAACCGTAAACCTTTTTGGTCCCAACCCAGACGCTTCACTATCCACAAGCCCAGGCTTCAATGAAGAGGTTGGAGCATTCAAGGTCAGGATGCTGCTCCTGCGGGAGATGCGAGCCCAGTCGTTCCAGGATGGGTGGGTGCCCCTCACGTGACCTTCTGGTTGGAAAACCTTTGGTAACTTCAATTCAAGTTGGAAAACATTGGTCGACACTCTTTATGATTATATACAATTCGTTCCTTTGTGACAGGACAGCCTGTAGTGGCTTCAGCTACGGGTGCATTTGTGGCTGGGGAGCCACACACGGCTTTGACCAAAAGCACTGAGTTGGATACTATCCCCGCAGCTGACCCTTTGACCATCAATGGGGGCTGGGACTCTCCAGGGGTTGAAGTGGTTGTGGACACACCGCACATGACCCACGCAGAGTTACAAGCGAAGTACCCCGACGCTCAGCCCAGGGATACCCCAGCCTCAAGCCCGTTGGAACCAGAAAAAACTCCCAGCACCGTGGAAGAGGTCAAGCCTCGAAACTTGGACAGAGACCTGGAGGAATCAATTCAAGGAGCAGAGTTTCTAGAGATTGATGGTGATGATATGGTTTCAGCCAAGAAAGCTTTGAAAGCATTCCTTGCGGCCAGACCTTTCTTCCAGTACCTTCAGAAAGCCCGCCCCGAAACTCTTGACGGCTTGACTGAACTGCAGGGTTTGGACGAATCAGAACGCAAAGCTGCTTTGACCTTTATGACATCGTCAGGAAAGGCAAGTGGGTCAGAGGGGATTGGTGTACCAACAGCCACTCCACCAGTTCCAACCGAAGATCTCACTAGTGCAGAGGGTGAACTTGAACCCCAACAAGACCTTGTGGAGAAGAAGACTGGTAACAAGCCGGACAAGTACTATTGGGTGTTACTAGGCCCAACTTTGCATGCTAAAGAATGTCACTGTCATCGGGGTAACGGGTAACAATTCCTTTTCAATGTTTATCAAGTATCTTTAATATCTCCAACGTTCTCTGAGGCTACGTCGTCACTGTGCTGAAGATGGAAGGGTGATCAAAGCTTCTGAAGATGTCCTTAAGATGTACAAGACAAAGGAGGGACGTCTTTTGCCTTAAGTCTTATGCCAACATAATCTCAGGTGGGCCCAGCTTACAGGGTTGCACTTGGAATTAAGTCCCAATATGCTTTCTCATCAGTCCTCAGGTCAGAAGCTACTTGACATGTTGCGGGCCAACGGTGGGTCCACGGCCAAGATGGAAGTGGATATCGAACGAGAGCAGCTGGAACAGCTGGACAAAGACCAGGGAGGGGGCTGGTACACAAAGAGCCAACTCATGACGCAGTTCAATTACACACAGACCTTTGTTTGCACGTTATTTCAACTTAACGTGGACAAAAATATATCATACAACATTCACCAACAATCTTTCTTTTCTAAAGTATGACTCCTCCATGTCCCAAAGATCCAAGGGACATGGCCGACAACTCCTTTGCTTGGGCACAGACACAGCCCGGATGTTTCCGGAAGCACCCGGTGCACGGGGCAGAGGAGGCACGTCTTACCGTCACTGAGACGTTCAACTTGAAGAACCGGACCGCTGCCAAGATGAAAACCAACACCAGGTTTGAAACCGAAGTCGCTTAATTTCAATAGAATGCAAAGGTTGTCAGACTTCCAACCCAAGAAATTAACTTCCAGCACTCTAGATTTTATCTCAGGTCTCGGATTCCACCATGGATATCCCGAGCGATTTTGGACTGAACCCGGATCCTGCTGACATCGCAGCAGCCCAAAAAGCACTTGATGAAGCCCCTCAAGCGGAGATGCTGAACAAATGTGGAAGCTTCAAGTACTTAGGCAGCATTTCTCCTCGAATCTTACCATGGTACACCATCACCCTTTGATAGCGCACGGGTTGCTCCTTGAGGCTGAACTTCCCAACGATCAGCCAGAATGTAACGTTGTCGTCTTTGCTGCCTCAGTACGTTGCCACTTTGGGGAAGAAGATCGATATGGGTGAAGAGACGCAGGAACTGCTTCCTTTTCACTTTTACAGTCTGGATAATCCCTTCCTCCTAATACTAAACCCCCCCCCCTAATACAAAACACGGCAGGTAGTTTTTAGTATTAGGAGGGTATTTATTATTAGGGAACCAAATCGAAGTCATGTTAATTAATTAATTAAATTTCCTTATATAACGCAATTAAAATATTGCCAAGAATGGCAGTTCGAAGCTTACCCCTAATACTAAATTAAAACCCTTAATACTAAAAACTATTTTTTCCGATCTCAAAATCAATT
>Ga0126342_10019251_pt1 | contig 11614 bp, 15 predicted proteins | sample Cyp1metagenome_FD_92528 | JGI IMG/M metagenome (GOLD analysis project Ga0126342, IMG submission 92528) | Coral microbial communities from Lord Howe Island, Old Settlement Bay, Australia - Cyphastrea 1 metagenome | ecosystem: Host-associated > Invertebrates > Cnidaria > Coral ... | reverse complement strand
TCATCTCTCCTCTGGCCAGCTGGCTCCGCACCCGCCGCTTTAGCGAGCCTACTTTTCGACCCTCCGGAGCCCCAAATCATTGGAAAAACACAGTGTTTCGCGACTTTCCTACCTTTTCGCGCACCTCTGATCTTTTCTCTTCTGACTCTTCTCCCTGCTGACTGCTTTCATCTCTCCATATTGTCGGAAGTTTGACTTCCAAACTTCCTTCGATAAATTCTCCCATCCGTTTCAATTCTTCATGGGACTTTCAATAGCAATTTTCAGCGCTGGAAACGGGTCAAGTCCCTATTCAGCCCACGGCTGTCGCCATAGTGGAGCGAAAGCCACATGGCGAAGTGGCCGCAATGACGACTGCTGCTCCGTCCTACCCACTACCCTCTGGTCATACGAAAAACAATGGAAAATCACCATGTTTAATGGGTAAATCAACTATTTCTATGGCCATTTTCAATAGCTATGTTTAATCTGGTTGTTGGTTTCAACCCCTCTGAAAAATATGAAAGTCAGTTGGGATTACTATTCCCAATATATGGAAAAAAACATGTTCCAAACCACCAAGCAGTTAATGATCAGAGGGTACTTTGGCTGGTGTTTCAAAAAGCTGTCTCTTGTTTCATGCTGTTTCTCCAAAAAGCTTGGTATCGCTTGATCGCCGGCGAGCGAGCTGTGGGATCTATCGCTTTGGTCGCTCGACCATCCCCTGCCATTTGAGGGGATCATTTTCGAAGCACAGTTTACAACATGGAAAATCGCAGTGTCCGAAATCGGGAATCCAAACAACCCAAACCACCAAAAATCACAAACTGATGAGCTTCGGTTTTCACGGCCTCAAACTGATCCCTTCCCAATGTGTGCCGAAAAAAATCGTGGAATGTATTGGATCCAGTATGATCTATTCATGGCCCTTGTAAGATAAGCTACAAACCGGGTACACTCGGTTGCTTCAATGTGAAATACCCTCTGGCAAACTAACATAACTACTACATAACTATGGAAAATCACCATTTTCAATGGGAATATCCACTATAAATTGTCATTTTCAATAGCTATGTTAAATTACCAGAGGGTACCAAGTGCTTAATGCCATGGCACTTCAAAGGGGACTAGTCCGGGCCATTTTTCTCGTGCAATCCTCTCCTGACGCAATGTGTACCTTAGATCTAATAGCTAATAAATACATCCGGAGAAACAACTAAAAAACGCATGAAGTCATATAATAATAATAATTATTATTATTATACATAATTTTCCGCAACTATCCAAGAAAAATCCCTTAGGGAAAGCACACAGAAACCTCTCAGGGCGAACATATTTTTTTGCAGCCGCCCCTCATTGAGTCGGCCTGCGGTGTGACAAATGGGGACGGGGGAGTTACGGCTATCCGTCCAAGTTAGCAATGGGCAATTGATCTAGATCCCCAATTGTAATCTGGTTGGTGGTGAAACAACTCCTCTGAAAAATATGAAAGTCAGTTGGGATGATTATCCCATAGATTATGGAAACTAAAATTCATGTTCCAAACCACCAATCAGTAATAAGTTAGCAATGGAAAATTGATCTAAAACCAAAGAATGAAAAGCAGGAACATCATCTAGAATGGTGAAGTTCCCATTATTGAATTCAAAGTGGAAAACCTCGGAATCATAGATCTTCTTCCAGCCAAAGAGTTTCAGCACTGGGGATTTTAGGTTGCAAAACGATGCTCCGTTTTTTTTGTCGCTGACAACACATGGATTTTTCACCATCCCGATGTTGTTTTTTTTCCTGATGGAATACACAGATTTGGTAAATTTTAGGGATTTGATAGAAAAATAGAGTTTTAGTATATGTATATATATATAAGTTATATATATATAAGTTATATATATATATAAGTTATATATATATATACACATGTAATGTTTTCGTATATACCATCAATGGAGGGGGGGTACCCCATTGCCAGAAATCCTGGGGTAACCTTTGATCCATTTCTGGGGAGGAGATCCTGCGGACCCCTTTTTTCTTCGACCGGGCAATGCATTGGCAAATCTGAAACTGGAGGACCAAACGTACCCCGTGCCCCGCAAAAAATCTCGTTGCTGGGTGCTGTTGGGGAGTTTGAAATCGAATATTCAATAGTTATAAATAGTTATAAATAGGTGAAATTATATGACGAGGACTGCATCTTCGAACACGTTTTTGTACCGCAGTTGTCTTTTGATTCTCCCGACGTTTTTTTCGGGGCTACCGCTGAAATTCTGACAGATTCCTAAATAGGATGGTGAAGAATCTAAACAGAAACCACCAATGATCATAAAACAAAAACTCAGGATTTGCACCGGGTTCAAATTTTTGAGTCAAGCCCACATAGATCATTTATCCTGGGTTCAAATCCTGAGTTTTTGTTTTATCAAAATCTGAACCCCGTTCAAATCCTGAGTTTTTTAAATCAAAATCTGAACCCCGTTCAAAATCTGAACCCCGTTCAAATCCTGTTTTTTTAATCATTCAGGTGTTTCATGTCCAGCTACCCCCTGAAATCAGTTATCTGAAGCTGAACTAAGATTGCTATTTCGGGTGTAACCCCTACCATTGACACACCATGACACACCTATCAAATCCTCAGCAATTGGCAACAAATTACCGTTTTGCTGACCATTAATTATAGGACCCCCAAAACAAGATAGAACAATAATGTGTAGTAGGACTTGATTCTAGTAGGAGTTGACTAGTCTGGGGCTTCATAAATCAAATTAAAACGATTTTAGAAGGAGTTGCCTTTTCTATCTTCAAGAGGGGGTTGCTAGAAGCATTCACCAGCCAATCTGTGGAAAAAAAATGCGAACCTCCACTTTCACGTGAAACTCTTCAAACACCGACTTTAAGGTGTACGGAGACGTCTCTTGACGAGCGGATGGCTTTGCGGAAGGACTATCCTAGCAGGCACCGAAGATTCAATCACATGTTCATACATTGATTGTCTGGTTGGTGGTCTCTGAAAAATATTAAAGTCAGCTGGGATTATGAAATTCCCAATATATGGAAAGTCATAAAATTCATGTTCCAAACCACCAACCAGTTATACACTGGTACCAACTACTAGTGAAATCCCTGCTGTCACTTGTCAATGCTATATCAACCCGTCTGGATTACAATACTTCGCCGAAAGGTGTCGTAAAATGGGATAGTTGCTGTTACCTCGATTTTTTGCTCCCATTCCGTCGTGACGTCGCAACGTGAGGATGGTTGATTTTTCCAGATTTTAGATGGATAATGGTTCTACCAACTATAAACGGGTTAGAAGGGGTAATGAGGGATTGCAATGGCTATTATTTGCAATGGCTATTATTTTTAGTTTCTGAACTGTAGTGGCTGAACCGCACGTAGTTGCTGAACCGGGTGTTGCTCTTTAGAACACCACCTTCCCGGCGATAAAAAAATTGCATTTGTGCAGGTAAAACCCAGGTGGATTACAAACCACAACCATCAACACCATTATTTCACATCTCAAAACCATGCGCATCATATACCCAGGAATCACCAAACAATAGGTGGGTTTCTGCAAATATAGGGAACTCCCATAAACCATGGTTTCAGCCTGGCTTACCCCAATATTAAAGCAGCAGTTGGTGGCATTTCATTCGGATCATGCCAGTGGAATCCCAGTGATCACCAGGGGAACAGCACCCTGGAAAGTGGATGATCTTGTACTGGAAATGGCCGGAACCCGCGGATTGTTACAGAGTTTTTGTGAAGACTCCATATCTTGACGACTGCCTGCGGATCTTGTTTCCTGCATCTGCCAAGTGAAATTCGACAAATCATAGATGCTCAGCCCCCACTGCGGAAGCAAAGACATGGGAAAATTCTGGCATGTAAGTGGATGGCAACTAGCTGGTACGACAAAACACAATTTTCACCTCCTGTTTCCGCAACCAAACAGTAGGAACCAGAAAGCCTGGCGTATGTACAGTGACAGCCCTGCAGATTTGCTTCAGACTCTACTGCTTCAGGCCCGAAGCCTCGCCTCCAAAGACAGCCCAGAACACGCCGAATCACGTGAATTCACGGTGTTTAATGACTGGATTTTACCCTCTGGTAAACTAACATAGCTATGGAAAATCACCATTTTTAATGGGAAAATCCACTATAAATAGCCATTTTCCATAGCTATGTTAGTTTACCAGAGGGTAGGTTTCGTGGATGGGTGAACCATCAGGAGTATTTTGCCTGTGGAGTTACCATTAGTTTCAAACATCACTGCTCTAATTTTTTGAAAAGCGACTTCGAGCAGGCAGATGGTCTAACAATAGATCATGTTTCTTGCAGAACTCTCCCAAACCTCAACAAAAAAACATGTTCGTCAAGTGATCCCCGCCAGCTGACATTTATCTGACATATATTCTGGCGTTCTAACAGACATATATATATATATTCTGGCAGTTCATCTGATGTATATTCAGGCAAATTCTCTGACGAATATTCTGGTGTATATATATATTGTCTGACTTTCTATCTGGCATTTATCTAGCATCCTATCTGACATATTTTCCGACACATATATATATATATATATCTATATATATATCTATATATATATATCTATATCTATATATATATTATTCGAAATCTGGCGTTCTCTCTGGCATTTTCACTGGCCAAGCGAAAAAAGACCCGGGGAACGATGAGAACCCTGAAAAAGCCATGGCCTGGAAGACACTTTTTCGGCCGGACGTAGTGCCCTTCTTTTGATTCTCTGTGATGGTGCTGAAGAATACCCCGCAATCGATGAATGTTCATTGCCAACTTGTGAGTTACTTGTTGGACATTGTCAGCTCCTGAATTTTCACAATTTATGTGCGTTAAATCCCTATAGCTTGTTGTTTAACATCCGGCATTTCTGGTCTTACAAGCGCGTGTCATCGCTGCTGGCGCAAAACCTTTTCAACATGCCGTCGTCGTCATCATCATCATCATAATCATCATCATATGGGCGGTTCCATGAATGCTAGCATGAATGGGGGTACCCCACTACCTGGACCTTTTATAGTGGAAAATCCGAAAATGAGGTGGATGATAATCGTTGGGCAACCCTCATGACTTCGGAAACCCCCATATGGTGGTTTCTTGAAATAGTAGACCCCCAAATCATCTATGTTATTTTCGGATGTTCCATGAAATAAACCATCCAGCGTGCTATTAGGGTTACCCCTATGACTTACTGTGGATGGAAGAAATCCTGCACCAGTTGATAGGTACTTTGTTCCATTATTTATAGGGTTTTAACCATCCAAGGTGGTGCAGGATTTCTTCCATCAACAGTAGGAAAGCTCCATATCTCTATGTCCTACCCATCTCGTTCGTGACGGACCCGCCTTCAGACGAAGGTTTGCATGGCGCGTGGGGTGTATTGGAGCCAGGACTTTGGAGACCTGACCGCCCAAGGTTCGCCAGGGCGGTGCCCTGGTTAAGGTTCGCCAACGTTGGTGAACATAACTCCATGATCTTGGGATATCTTGGATTTATGGTAGATATATCTAAACTTGATGGGGAAAAATCAACTGACTTTTTGGAGGTGGCACCACCCTGCAACAATGGGGGCTGTATGTCCAATTAGTTGGTACATGTTGCATTCAAAAATGAGGATCTAACTAGAATCTAACTAGGGAAAATGGTATTTAGACAAAATATAAGTGGGTTTATGTTTGCTTAGCAGCCATCATGGCCAAAAATCAACCATAACATCTGGATATGTTATAGGGATATATAGGGATAAGCCCTATAAAAATAACTCCCTTCAATGGGGATGTCTTGCGATGGAATATTTGGGATCATCTCAGGTCGGTTGATGGTCACATGAGAAAAAATACATGAGAAAAAATGGGTACCCTCTGGTTATTTAACAGTTTGCTATGGAAAATGACCCATTTATAGATGATGTACCCATTGAAAATGGTGATTTTCCATAGTTATGTTAGTTTACCAGAGGGTAATACCACTCAAAATAGACCAACACATATTTTTTGGCAAATGTTCCATGGGGAATATGATGATTCACCGGTGAAATTGGGGCTTTGGCCATTCTTCCGGCGAGAAGAGGCTGGTTGGGTGTAGCCAATTTTCGAACCCACCCTGGGAAAAGGTTGTTTCAATCATGTTAAAACCAAAAGTTTCTTGGTTACATAACTCATCAGATCTTTCAGTTACAGCGTTTGAGCAGTGTGCAAAATCCCCCTATCATTCCATGAAAAATCCTGGTTGGTTTATAGGGATTTCCCGTTCTTGGATTATGAAAGAATCCCCAATATAATGGGACGAACTAATCATCAACCAACAGGGGTTTTGAACACTGCTCATTTGGGGGTGTCTTCAAAATGGTGTTTTTTTCCAAGATGGTCATCTCATAAAGAGGATGGCAAAACTGTGGATTTTGAGGGATGTTTTCAGGTACACCAATATTGGTTCAATATAAATGACTGTGCATTCATTTAATATACCGTTCAATGACAACAAGTAACAATTACTAAGTATATCAAATATCATACTAAGATATACTAAGTATCATTTCTAGATATATACCAAAGGTACTGTAAATGTATATATTTTCCCTGGTTATATTGGTACATTGTGTTGTAAGGGTAATACCCAAGCGACATTGCAATACATTTAGTACTGGTGAGATTGTTTATGATATTCATTATACCAATAGTACTGTAAATGGCTAGTACCCGGTTATTTGACATAGCAAACTGGAAAATCGCAATTTTTCATCGGTAAATATAGGTAAGTCATCCATAAATGGACCATAGCTATTTGAAATTACCGGAGGGTATATCCTAGAAAGTTCCCTTAAATCAATAAACACCCATTAGATCCTATTAAGTCACGATAAAATCCCATTAAATCCCATTAAGTCACCATGTGTCCAGAGTCACATCGCCAATCTCTGGGACCAGCGGCTGTGGCAGAGGCATGGTATGATATCCCGAGGAGGGGCTGACAAGCCTCGGGACACATTGAAGATACTATGGAGGTTAGAGATTCAAACAACGTAATAACCTATATTACGACATGTGTGTATGTGTATACATATATATATATACACATAATACGGTATTAAATCGAACTAAGATGTACGTATTTACATCTATATATATATTCTAATATATATATATATACTAACTATAATATGGTGTATATATATATACAGTATATTACAATAATATACATACACTATTATTATAATATATACAGTATGTGTGTGTAATACTAAGTATTATGATTCTGCTGCTGATGATCGTTTACAGTGATGATCATGATCATTTTGCTGCAGGATGTATGCCTAAACTTAAAATATCCAACTTATCCAATCCTGCTTAGCTTCCATGTTTCTTGGTTCAATCCAATTTTTTGCAGGTGAAAACTGGTAGAATTGAATCCCAAACTCTAAACAAAGGTGGTTCAACAAGTTCTTGTTGGTGCTGAACAAGGTAAATTCCCAACACATCTTTTGAACAAATATGTTCAGCTAAAGATGGCCAATCCTAGATACCCTTCAAATATAGTTTGTTCGGGGACTGGTCAGCATATATCCCAGTTTCCAGCAAGGGACTAAAGTACGGACACATGCATATAAAGTTGGTGTACCCAAAAAAAAATGATGAACTCCGTATATTTTGTTGGTTTAAACTCCAATTTCAGATGGTTACTTGCAAGCCTTCCACAGTTAGTACCCAATTTCCTTTGTGAGACACCACAGCTTGGAGGGGTTCAACTAACCAGACTAACCCTCACAAAATGATAGCTGATTGAGATGCACCCTTTTGAATGTGGTTGTTGGTGGTTGTTGGTGGTTGTTGGTGGTTGCTATAAGCCCCGAACATCAACCCTTCTCATGGTGAAATCCCGTTGAATCCCCTTGATCCCATAGGGGCTGGTGGATGTATGTATAAGCTCGCCCCAGTAATGGTAAGTTCATACAAGGTGCCCCAGTTATAAATGGCTTACAATCCCATGAAAACTACTTCGATATACCAACAAAAACCAGCCGAAATTGGACTTCTACACCAAACAATCGCGATTCCGAACAGGTGCACCACCGTGTAAGTAACTTGACCTATCTCAATGGGAATTCCAGGATCCTAAAATGGAGGTACTGTACCATATAAGGCCATATTTTGTCGAGATTTTCCCTTACATAAGCCTTATATAGGCCTTATATATGGTAGGTACCTCCAATTTCGGATCCTGGAATGGCCATTGTTATCCCAGTACATCCCTCCTGCCCAGCTACACCGGCGCTCGCTCTGGCGCAACCCGAGGGCTCAAAGGGGCAGTGGAGGTGCCTCGAAGGCGCAAACTTCAACAGATCCAAGGGGTAGATGTGGTAAACCCAAGGATAACATATCTTTGATAGTTAGAAACTCCATAAAACCATATAAAACCATAATTATAACGTTAAATCATGATATTTTGTTTGCTGGTTTGTTGGTTTGCTGGCGTTTTTTTCCATTTATAGCAAAAAACTACAGGATTAAACTACCTATCCCATCAGAATAAGTATTCCACAATTGTGAAAATCATCAAGCAGAAGCGATTTCGATTTGTTAATTATCGTCATGAATTATAATGAATATTACCATAACTACTGAGTAAGTAGTGGATAGTATTGGAATAAGGATTCATAATAATAAAATTAATAATAATAATGCTATATATAGTAATGTTTGGTAATACTCATTGAGTTGTGGATTATAATATTAACACAAATCAATAATGAAAACAATGAGTAATAAGGATAACACCTGTAGCATGGCCCATAACAACCATCCGTAATAATGATAGTAATCCATAACCACCAGTTGTTCAATGATAACAATTAAAAAAAATGGTAGCAATAATAGTTGGCCATGGATAGTATAATTGTTGGTGCTATCAATGGTTGTGCAATAATGACAATAACGAATAATCATCAGTCATAATAAGCATCAGAAGCTATCATAAATTGATTATTATCATCATTATGAGCAATAATCATTGCCAATCTTAGATGCCCTGCAAAAAAAATAAATTCTTTTCTGGTTAGTAGATATTCCCATTGATACCAAAAGACTAAAGGATTAAAGTATCCATGTAAGATTAACCTAGTAATGAATAATGACAACGAAAACACCAAACAGGCAATGCGGACAACTCCCGGGAAGGGGAAACACCAAACAGGGAACGGAAAGCTCCATACCCAAACAAAAAAAATAATAGTGATCATCATCATCATCATCACCATCATCATCATCACCATCATCATCATCATCATCATCGTCGTCGTCGTCGTCGTCGTCGTCGTCATCCTCGTCATCATCATCATCATCATCATCAATATGCAGGAAAAAAAACGATCATGACAATAATGATAATAAGGACGATAATACGGATGATAATAAGGATGATGATAATTTCAACACTCATGATAAACATGAACATACCAATAGTCTTTTTGGGGAACCACCATTTGAAATCCCTGGGTTCAGAAAGAGGAATCGTCAATCCTCCCTTCAAAACGACTGGTAAATTCACATAGCTATGGAAGCCATGGCCCATTCATATCGATGAATCACAGTGAATTAGCTACCCTCTGGTAATTTAACAGTTTGCTATGGAAAATGACCCATTTATACTTGATTTACCAATTAAAAATGGTGGTTTTCCATAGTTATGTTAGTTTACCAGAGGGTATCAATAATGGTGATAAGTTCAGTGATTCTCCATAGCTATGTTAAATTACAGGAGGGCAAACTTTTATTTTTGCGGATACCCTCTGGTAATCAAACGTTGCTACCTCGAAAATCCCCAAACTAAATGGAGGTAGTTCGCAGCCAGCCATGTTACCAGATGGCAATATGATTGAATACTTGAGAACAGCAATGAGAAAATAATCATAGTAATAATGATGATAGTGATGATGATAACAGTAATAAGGTAAACCCAGTAATAATCCATTCCCAAGTCATCACCAATTTTACGGGTGCTATTCACCAACCCGAAATAGTAGTTTTTAGTTTTTTTTACTTGCGTTTCCCACATTACTACGTAGTATATAATGAGCATGATAAACCCACGATTTCTTTCGGTCGAACAGTTCCCATGACTGGAGGTTTCCTAAAATGGGTGTACCCTCTGGGAATTTAACATAGCTACTGAAAATGGTGATTTATATTGAGTATTCCCATTAAGAATGGTGATTTTCCATAGTTTTTTGTATGTTTACCAGAGGGTACCCCCAGTCATCCATTTGATTATCGGATGTTTCATTGTGAACCATCCATTCTGGTGTACCCCCATGGCTTAGGAAACCTCCAGTCATCACTGCAAAAAGTTCAGCACGTTGCACCCAAAAATCATCATCTCCACTCGAAAAGATCATCTTCCGAACCACATGTGTCCTTTGACCCTCTGGTAAACTAACGTAGCTATAGAAAATCACCATTGTTAATGGGTAAATCAACTATTTCTATGGACATTTTCAATAGCAAACTGTTAATATACCGGAGGGTATTTTTTGGGATCCCCTATTTGAGTTTGTCTGAAAATAAGATACCTCATTCCATCGGGGAATCATCCTTTTCCCTATTAAAAGGACAAAAAAAGGGGACCCATACCCTCTGGTAAACTAGCCTAACTATAGAAACCCACCATTTTTGATAGATAAATCAATTATCACTTGCCATTTTCGATAGCAAACTATTAGTTTATCAGAGGGTATATCCCGATTATTATCCCAATAATTATCCCATTCATTGATCCTATGAATCTTCATTTACCAAAGGCTAATGTCAATGTTTTACCCAATAATCACCATGATATTCTCAATAGTCACCATTAAATCACCGAGAAATCACCATTATAATCCCCATTAATCGCCATTCATTTTCATTTACCAAAGGGTGGCCATAGGAAATCCGAACCCCCCAAAACACCTCCCGGGGATCGCGGAGCCGAGCGCGGAGCGGACATGGCGTTGCGCACCAGTGGCTCGCGCACGGCACGCAGCAGGGTGGCCCCGGGGGTTCCTGGCCAATGCTGGTGGAAATTCATTGGAAAATCATGGGAAATTCATTGGAAATTCATGGGAAAATCATGGGAAAATCATGGGAAAATAAGGGGAAAATCATGGGAAAATCATGGGAAAATCATAGGAAAATCATGGGAAATGCAGGAAATCCCCTATAAATGGACGTTTATAGCTGGCAAACACATCGATGGGGGATTTGATGGTAGATCTAATGATGGTATCCCCAATATACAGGGTAACTTGATGGTTCCCAGGATATTCCAGCATTATTCCCACTATATATATTCCCATTAGTCTTATTAATATTTAGGAACAACAATAATTGCTAAGAGTAAAATGTAATTAACATTTAAATAGTAATAGTACTTACCCTCCAGTAAATTAACATAGACCCTGGCAGTCATCGGGGTTGGAAAATGAGTGAAACAACTAAACAATTGTGCACCTCAACTATGGTACACAGGTGGTAGATCCATCACGCCTTTTGGTTGATCGTCGGCTATGCTAAGGGGGCTCGTGCCCAGATGTCCACATAAGTTCATGTTAGAGAATCCGACTGAC
>Ga0126342_10019250_pt1 | contig 11614 bp, 8 predicted proteins | sample Cyp1metagenome_FD_92528 | JGI IMG/M metagenome (GOLD analysis project Ga0126342, IMG submission 92528) | Coral microbial communities from Lord Howe Island, Old Settlement Bay, Australia - Cyphastrea 1 metagenome | ecosystem: Host-associated > Invertebrates > Cnidaria > Coral ... | reverse complement strand
CAAGCTAGCGCAGCACTTGCACGCTTGCAAGCTGCCTAATTTGACGAGACCCACGGTAGTCCTGTCTGGTTTTGACCGCACCAAAGGGTGCTTTCGCACGGCTGCAGCCAAAGAGTATCCTGCAGGCCTGTGCGAAGCGTTGGTTAGGTCTTCCTTCCAAAGCCTCCGGATCCGCCTGCGACAAGCAGGCACACATGCCGTCCAGTGGCAAACTTTTTCGGCTGATGCCCGAACGTGGGCCCAGGCATTAGCTGCACGAAGCGAAATTGTCGCTGCGAAGTCATTTTTGCCAGACTACCAACCCGTGTAAAGTGTACAAATGGTAGGTCTGGTTGTGACGAACCTTCTGCATGGCCGCACAGTCCCAGACTATCAGCGTGTGAATGGAAAAAAAAAAATATTAACCATGAGTATTGACCATAGCCCATATATTGTCACTAGTGTCATCATTTTTCGGGTGGCCATTTTTATCTAATTTCTGGCAAGAAAACGCAGTTGGGAAACTTTGATGTAAATCACGGCTCCATGTCCTGTTGTCCATTCGTCCGTTGGTGAATGCCCAGGGGCTCAAAGTAGGAGTAGGGTTGCTTCATGCTACGCACCTCACCAGGGCAGTTGTAACGGTTACGTAACGGTTGTAACGTGGAAATCATGGGATCCACAGCTAGACTCCACAGCTTCCCAGGGTATCCGTGCCCATTCGGTGGTATCTCGGGGCGGCAGTGCTTTTCGCAGCTGCAGTGGCCCGTTGTGAATTCGAGCCTTAGTCGTGTCTGCCTCAAGTCGACCCAATGCCAGGATTTATAAAGACATTTCATACAGAAAGCAACATTGAAAACATGTTGCAAAGGCAATGTCTGTCGGCTCAGATCCAGAAATTCCATGAAATTCCTCACCTTTTCTGATGAAACTGGAAATTTCCATAGTAAACTTAGTAAACAGATCCATTTCTCCGGTGATTTCTCTCCTTTCAAAAGGTGATTCTCCGCTTCTCCATGGCTTGAGCTGCTTGAGCTTCACACGTGCCGCGCCTTCGCAGACATCTTGCCGTACCTGGCAGGGTGACCCACCAACCCCCCCAAAACGTAGCACACGTTTTGACGAGAAATTTACCAGGCTAGGGCCTGATGGGGTGAAGAAGCATGATGAAACATGTACATCCACATGATTGGCCGTCATTGACGTTCATGGTTTTTCATGTTGCTTCCACTTCTGGCTCTGCCGGTACCCAAGCTATCAAGCTATGCTCAAGCTATGCTCAAGCTATGCTCAAGCTATGCTCAAGCTATGCAGGGTACGTGTCGCGGACTTCCACTATCTTCGCTGCCAACAGCGGTTTGGCATCTCAGTTGCAAGGGGCGGCAATGGGAGTCCCATCCCCCAGTTGACAGCGATGAGATATGAATGCACATGATACACTCAGTATATGACGGAGCATAGAAAATATCAAAATATCATCCCTTCCCTTAGTAACCCATATGTGATAGGCCGAGTGCGACACACCAGTGTTTTTGTTTGGGGGTATTTCATAGATTTTAGTGGGGAGGGATGAAGGAATGTGCTGGAGACCGCCCGATGGTGAAATCCAGCCGGCCGGCATCTGGACTCCAAACTGGCAGCCTGGCTGTGGCTTCGCTGAGGATCACCATTCCGCCCAACCAATGGGATATAATGAGATTGTAACGAACATTTCGAGTTCCCCTTCCAATTCGATGTGCTGCTCTGAAGCTACTTCAAGATGGCGCAAGTACCCAGCGAACTATTCAAGCAGGACAGCCAATACAAATCTACTGCCGTACAGTGAGTACAGTACAGTGAGTACAGTGAGTACAGTGAGTACAGTGAGTACAGCGAGTACAGTGAGTACAGTGAGTACAGTGAGTACAGTGAGTACAGTGAGTACAGTGAGTACAGTGAGTACAGTGAGTACAGTGAGTACAGTGAGTACAGATAGATGTGGAGCCCCAAGTGTAGTAATGTTAAGCCCGAACTAAGCAAATTAAGCAATTAGGGAGTCCATCTTGAAACAGCACATCATTTTTTAGCGGGAACCATGTGCCAAACGCTGGTGAATCAGCTCGGAGACCTTCGCCTTGGCCTCTGCCTGCGGCGATTCATGGTGAGTCGAGCCCAAGAAATGTGGAGAATTCCCAGATTTTCCAGAAAACTCAGAGCAAGGATTTTGAAGTGAAGCATGGCAGCATGACCCAAAGAATATCAAGGAATCACGGCTGCTCATGGAAAGCAACAGGCCTTCGGCTTAGGGGACCTCAGCAAAAGGCATGTCCCATCTCCCTTCACATCCTTCACCTGTTCCATCAAAAATGATCCCACCTTCCTCGAGATATCTCGAAATTCTGATGTCATGGCTATCTTGGTGGTCAGCCTGTCACAGCTCTCGGTTTCAGACTAAGCACCATATCTCAGCTGTGTTCTTTTGGCCCCCCCCAGGTAAGCACCCTGAGATTTCCAACTCATTCTTGCCGACCATGGGAAACCCGCTGGGCTGAGGCGCGCTGAGGCCAAAAGCCGCAGCTCGCGCCCCTTGCTGCAAAGGTTGCTGCTGGGTGGCATTATTATATATTAATTTAATATTTATAAATTTATATAAATTTTCAATTGGAGTCCCTTTGATCAAAATGTGACTTCGGTTCGGTGATTCTTGGGGCTCCCAAGGAGAGCCCGGCCATCTGTGGCATCATGTTGTCAACTGGACGGCTGGCAAACGGCCAGCGTGCCCGCTTGAACAAAAGGTGCGGCAGGTCGAGAGGTTGCGAAGGATGTCATTTTCACCTTTTCACCTTGAAGCATCTTGAAGCAACAAGAGCAATGATGGATCATTGATGGATCATACCTTCCAGCACATCCGACTCGGAATGCTGAAGTGCCATTGAACATCATCCATTCAGCCGCAGCATTGGGGTTCCACCCCTGATCCTTTTCGGCTTCTCCCAATCGATCCAGTTCGCGAAGGAGTTCAGATCTGGAGCGCAGGACCTGGCGAGGATGGTCGGCAGAAATCCTCCAGAAATCAGCTCGATCAGCTCAACTCATGGCCTGGACGTTGTACTCCAATCGTTCTGTCCACGAAAGCTTTGCGTGTTCAGCAGTGATCCACTCCTCCAACAGGGTTTACCATTGTTTAGCCAAATGTGCATCACAGATGTAGCTCTACGCAGTCCATGTTTCACTGTCACTCGATGGGAATTTCCAGCTTTTCAGTGATTCACCTGACTGGTGACTGGGATGATCCAACTGCCTGCAGAAAATTCCTGTTGACTTTGGGAATTTCTAGCCGCAGGGGCCACCAGCGGGGCACCAGCAAGCCAGCTGCAAGCATGGCCTGGTCACATGAAATCCGATACCCCACTGAAACTTGAACCAGCCATGATCCAAAAATGGCCAGTCAAGAATCACCACTTGCGTTTGGAACCGCCAAATAGACATAACCGTTTTGGAGGATGTTAATGCTGTTATAGATATTTACCTCAATTTTCAATCGTTTTCAGGTATCTTTCAGGTTTCCAACTTTCTATTTCGGGGTTGCTGTAATTAGAAGCTGCCCTTTGTTGATGAAATTCCGCGACAGCACCCGCCTGCACCACGGGGTGCTTGAGTTGGTCTGCACCTTAGCTTCATGTGATGCTCAAGGTGTCAGCTACACCTCCCCACTACCCCATGGATCATCGCTATGGAGGATTAAACACCAGGCCAAACCATGGCTTCCCCGGGTCTGGCACAGGCAGGTGCCAGTAGGTGCGACCGCTTCAGCATGTGCCTCACAGCTGCCGTAGTTCATCAATCCCCAAATTTCACCCATCACTTGAAGAGACTTGAAGTTGCCTTCGCCTTCCAAAAGAGCCTCCAGCCCTGAATGCTGCCACTGCTGCTACTTCTACACAGGTCCTGTGTTTTCCGGCACCTGATCGACTCCCAAATCGTTGCCGAGAAGGTGGTGCGATCCACGTCCATCCGCAGATTCAACAGGGCCGGGTGGCTCATCATCTGATCCTCAGCGGGCTCATTCCCATCAACAGGCAGCATTTCCCATCACAATGTCACAATGGCTGGGACACTCGCAAGTTTGGATCCTGTGAGGCCGAACCATCTGCCATTCCATTCGCGAGCGCATCTTCTCATCCACGTCCTACATGCCAAATTTGGGGCGTGGAAAAAGATCGAAAGCAAGCGATTTCGGAACCGAAAGGGGCAAGCCAAATGGCGAATCATCTCATCCAATGGGCGCCTCCTGTGTTTCAATCGGCAGAATTCCGCAGGCCGAACCGGAGCCTGTGGCTTGGGCGTGCTCGGACAAGGCCCAAAACCTCGAGGCTTGGCACCGAAACATCAACCTGAAACAATGCCAAAAACCCACCAAAATCCACCCAGCTTCATCAAAATCATGAAAATCCACCAAAAACCAACCAAAATTCACCAAAATCACAGTTTTTCCTTTTCCTCCTTTTCTCCAGGTTGCGCTGTATGGCCATCGCCTAAGCTCTGAAGCCAAGAGGGGACTAAAGGGAGGATGGAATCGCAATACAGGCAATACCCGTGGAAAAAAATGAAGGAATCATTCGGAATGATGGGAAGATGATCAAATGATGGGAATCGCACACCCAACAACGATGAGAATATCAGCCAACAACCATGAGAAAGCAATCGAACTCTCGTTGATTTCCGACGATTCGAGCAAAGAGCAGGATCTTATGGATGGAAATTGGAGAGGAAAAGAAAAATAAAGAAAACATCCCTTGGATCCAATTTCCATCTGAAAAAAATAAAGAAATTTGGATCCCATGGTCATCCTCCTTCATCCCTTCATCCCTTGGTGATCCATCCGATCCCAACTCACCAATTTGAGTGGCAGCAATGCAACAGCGCCCGCAGGCTGTTCTCTCGTGGCGGTTTTTTTTGGAGGATCTTCAACAGCATGGCCTTCAATGCAACACCAATGTGGGCGACTCTGGATGTATGTGATACTGTGCATGTTTAATTCTGTATATGCCTGCATGCCATTTACATTGCACGCATGTAAACACACACGCATACACACACATCTATAATAATCTATACATGTATAGGTCCGTATGTGTTGTGCATATTTGGTTGTTTCGCCCAATGTATCGTATATATACTGGAGGGAGAAAGAAGAGGTAAATATAGTTTACATTTCGAGGGTTCATTGGTAGGGGCACATGGGTTCCAGTGTAGAACAGGGTCCTCGTTTGGTAGGGATGTCCATGTTGGAACTTAAACAATTTAAACACGAACATGGACTCATGGACATGCAAATCTAATCATAACTTCCTTCCAAATCAGGTATCAATCAACCCATGCTGACTCCCACATCCTCATCAGCCAGTTCTCCACAACCCACCCTTCGGCCGTTGAGGCAAGCGGCCAGAAGCTCCTCCCGAACGATTCAGTTCGAGGACGTGGCGCAAACCGCACAATGACACGGTATTGGTTGTCTTCCCTGCCTGGTGTCCCCTGCATTTTTTTTCTCTTTGAACACCTCCATATCCATCGGCCATATGTCATATTTGTTGGGTGTCATGAGCCTCATTGAGTCCCACTCATCGCACCAATTAGAACCATAATGACATAGCAATAGGTCACTATAAGTCTAGGGATACAACATAGCACCATGTTCCGAATAAGCCTAGCCTAACCATATCAGGAACTTACTAACCCTTACTAACCCTTACTAAGCGTTACATCATCCATAGTCACATGATCTAACCATCCACTCCACCCATCACCATGAATTCCCGATCCGTCCTCGCCCCGTTGGTCCACAAAGGGCGAGCGCAGCAATCGCTCCAGGTGTAGCAGGCACAACAAAGGCGGCCGATGATCTGTGCACCTAACAAGAAACATCAAGAAACCGTGGTTTCAAAATTCGGATTCCGGTTCACAATCCAGTTTCTCTTGGTTTTTTTACGTCATATTATTTCTATATTTTGTAGATGTGTGCTATATGTTTCCTTTCGGCCCATTTACTTTGCGCCCAAATCTTGCCGCTTCATTTGACAAATTGCATTCCTTTGTGGCTATAAGTGTTCCATTGGGCTGCCGGACGCCTCAAGGTAGCTGAGCCTGGGCATAGCCATGGAAGCTCAGAAATTCCATGTATGGTGAAGATAGGATTATTAATATGGATTACCATCTGGTTATTTAACATAGCCATGGAAAATCACCATTTTTAATAGGTAAACCATCTATAAATGGGCCATTTCCCATGGCTATGTTAAATAACCAGAGGGTAATTAATCTTTTATCATAACCAATAGGATTCCACATGGTAAATCTTCTACATCCCCACGATGAGCGAGCCATGCACCTCCCCATGGTGCAGGTTTCATGCCTTCCATGCTGCCTCGTGGATGTGTTTTATGACGCACATCTTTCTGGACAATGGGGGGTACCCTCTGGTAAACTAACATAGCTATGGAAAATCACCATTTTTAATGGGTAAATCCACTATTAATGGCCATTTTCAATAGCTATGTTAAATTGCCAGAGGGTAGTCCTTTCCATCTGACACTTTCAGGCATCTGACATCTGACATCTGTTGTTTCATGGGGAACCATGAGTTTGACCTGTTTGAATCACCTTGAGCTCCATGATCACCATGGCCCACCATGGCGCTCAGCCCAAGGAGCAAATATGGCACCTGAGGGATGGGCAAACAACCCCCCATTGACACTACAAAACCACCATAAAAAAACGACCGACATGAATCTGATTCGAGCATCTTCTTCATTGGGTAAAGTTTAAACTGCACCTATGTTGACATTACATCTGTTCAACCATAAGCCCCATATCTGATCCAATGTCTGATCCAACCTCCACAAGTTAACAGCAAGACCCCAACAAACAAACTCAAATAGACCGCCACAAAAACCACCCCAAAAACAGAAACTAAAGGCTCAACAAAAACCATCAACTCCCCGAAAGAAAAAACTCGCACCATAAACCACTCAGAAAAAAAAACATAAAAACTCCCCCAAAAAACACCATGAACCACTGAGAAACCCCCAAAAAAACACCATCCGATGGACAGCACAGCGATTTCCAAGGCACACTGCGCCCGCTGCGCCGCGCCAGGTATCCCGGAGGGCTCCGCTGCAGATCCTCCAGCGCTGCGGCAGCGCCCAGGACTTCGGCAGAGGCCTCGCCGGTGGGTGGGAAAAACTATGGGTTTCCCAGTTTCCCCCCAGAAAATCAAGGGATTTAGAAATTGATGTATTGATAGGGTGGAAAAAACTGAAATCCGAAGATTGAAATGATTGAAATGGGAGTATGAGAGTGATTGATGGTGCGATTTGGGTTACTCTAGTCCTGCAGTGAGTTTTTGCAAAAACAGAGCTGCGTTGCCCACAGCCTTAGCGAGTTTGAGCAAAACAGATGTAAAATTCGGCTTAAGATTGGAAGGGGATCAAAAAGATCCGGTTTCCGTGAACTAGGTCAACTTTTGGGGAAGTTGAGCGAACCCAGCATTCGATGTAAATTTGGACATTAAATGGTCAGGATATCACATTTTCCCGCTTCCCCATTAAACATTACATGACATTACAATATCTCGGGGATCTATCCCCCAGTGTGATACACACAGGGGGAATACCCCGAAATGTCACCGGTCTCTATCCATATCGGTGCTTGATGGCGTATGCCTCAATGATAGGCCTGTGAAATCGTCACACTGGAGATGTTTTAAAACGATCAACATTGAGCCAATTTCATCATTAAACCCATTACCCTCTGGTAATTTAACATAGCTATTGAAAATGGCCATTAATAGTAGATTTTCCCATGAAAAATGGTGATTTTCCTTAGTTATGTTAAATTACTGTCCATGTCACAATGGAAAGCTTTGAGAAAAAAATGTCGGACCCAGAATTTCCCATGGCTCGGAGGGTCGGGTCGCCAGGGATTTTCCCCAGCGATTTTTGGCCCGCCTGCACCGGGGCGGCGCCTTGCACTTCGGCCATCTGCCGCCAGGACTTCAGCTGGTGCTCCTGGAAAGGCGGCCATTTTTGAAGGGAGATTTTTTTGGATATATCATGACATGTCCAACTATATGTGGGTGTAATCGCAGATCCATATCAGTCTATATCTATATCAATCTATATCTATATCTCTATCTATCTATGTATGTATGTATGTATGTATCTATCTATCTATCTATCTATAAACATATATATATATAATATCCCAACAGAATGATCAATGGCTTGGGTTTAGAAAAAAATCCAGAGGAATTTCCGACTTCGAAATTTCCATCACGAGGATCCCCTCCTTCGCCAGTTGGGCCTTGGCTGCGGGTGTTGACAGTTCCCCGCCACCAGCCGCATGGCTCAACATTGGGTCAACTTCTGGTGATTACCCTAAGTCCGTAAGTCGAACTGCTATCATGCCCATGGTGGTGACACCAGTGTTAAACCTCCATTTCTCTGTTGCTGTAATTCAACTCCCATTTCTATTGCTTAAGCTCTCCATTCTCGTAAAAAAGTGAAGCCTCCATTCTGAATTCATGAAATTCACATGCCCAAAATCCAGCTGCCTTTCTGACAGGGCACCAACTGGTCCTCCAGCTCAGGATGGGCTTGAAGCACTGCCGCATGCAACTCAGCTTCCACCTACGCGAGGTCAACCGGGAAAAACCGGGAAACCGGTCCACCGAAAAGTGGCAGATTTCATGGCCATGACCCAAGGGTTAATGGGATGGTTTATCATTGGGGGAACACCACAAAGGTTGGATAACTAATGATGTTACCTTTGTAGAAACTACGAATAACAAACAAATTTCAATGACTTTCCAACATGCTAGTGGAATGAGAAGCAACCATAACTGGGATCCCAAAAAAATATGGAAATTCAACGAATTTCTGGGGTATCGAAGTCTCATTTTTCGTCTCAAAACTTGGAACGAACCAAAAGCCCAGTTCTCACTTCATTTTTTTACCTAAGAAACCATAAATCCAGATATGGTTATCTACATATAGATCGATATATATATATATATCATTATGGACCCATATAGAAATCTGCATATGAATCCAGAGAAATCCCATGGTTTAGCAACGTTTTCCCCATTTTTCAGAAGGTAAACCTTCGGAACGCACCTGCTGATGAGTGGCCTGCGGCAGCCTGTGACTAGCGGCCTGGTGCTAGGCATCATGAGCCGCCTCTTTTCTCAGCATTGATATTCTAAGTGACGTGATATCTGGGCACTCTAAAATATCCGGAAATAGTATAATATATTCAGAAAGAATAGAAGTATATTGGATACCTTGGATTCGAATGAGCCTGATAAGCCAATAATACATGGTCCTTCAATGCACTTCCGAGGATGATCACTGGGATTATCATTGGAATTGGAATGATATCTGGATAATACATTCCATTGGGAAATTATATCTTGACATAATATCCAATAATACAATGGAAATTAGAACAACATCCAATAGTCACTATTTTATATCCAACATAAGGACAGCTATTGATTGTTGGAAGTTAGATTTTATATTCTATGTTCTATATATATATATTCTATATTCTGATCATCATTCTATATACTTGGCTCTACCACTTACCCCGGGTAGGTGAGTGCCTCGCTGGCCGCCTGAATTAAGGCATTTTGAAGGCGTTCCAAGAGCACCTGCATCTCGGCATGTTTTCGCTGGCCACCACAGGGAATATTTCAAATGAACCATAGTCATAGCACGAGTACTAACAATCATTTTTTTGCACATATTCTTTCGCAATCATCACGAACATCCTAAAAATAACAATCATGATAAGAATCATCAATAAGAATATAGTAATAACATGTAATAACAATCATAACAATCACAACAATCACCATCACCATATATCACCCATGAAATAACTGTGCTGTATCACCTCGAAGTTGGCCGCCGCGTGGCCGCCCAAATCCACCATCGCCAGGGCGGACCAGGGCGAAGACGCACGAGGCATCTGCAGGAAGCGTTGCACCTGCGCTGCGACCGGTGAAAATGGATCAACATGGCCATTGGACCATGGAAAAATGGAGGTTTTCTGTAGCAGTTTTGCCCAAACATGGGTGATCTTACTGTTGAAAATGAAGTTTCATAAGATGTTTGAACGTGTTTTAACAATCAAGATTGCTTGGTTTTTACCATTCAACACGGAAGTTTAACCATGAAGAATTGGGCAAAGATGGATTTGATGATCAAAACAAGGACATTGGGAATGGCGCGCCATGGTGCTGCACCCTCTGGTCAACACTGCATAGAAACTTGGATGGAAATTTGATTTTCCCAATTTTGGGCAATCCAGCCGCGCCTAAATCTGAATGGTTTTCTGTTCATCTATGAGGACCCTATGCATGTCGGAAACATCTATTTTATCCCGTAAAAAAGTTACTTGTGATGAATCCTAATGGACTACTACATTCTCTATAATTACCAAAATTACCAACAAAAAGCTGCGATAAATTACAAGCATGGCCATGGTTAAAACATGTTAAAACCTTGATACCCTGGTGAACCCCAAAAGTAGCCGGAAAATGGATGAGTTATATGATGTTATCCACCCAAAATGCGAAAAACAACAAGTTTTGACATGTTTTGACCTATTTCCACATTCCCTCGCCTCTCTGGCGGTTTGCTCCGCCAGCGGTCCTTCGCCCGGTTCGTTGACCAGAAGCCAAAGACCTAACAATCGCAGCTCCGGAGTGTTTTTGGGTGGTAAATGGTGGTAATGGAGGTAGCAATGGGTACATGGTTTTCTGAGTTTCTTTAAAGGTTCTGGGAGGTTTGTATGGGTTGTGAATGCCCCACACTAGGGTGATCATGGTTATCTACTGGAAAGATCCTGGGGTGAAGTGATCAAGGTTTGAAATCTGGTGGAAAACTGGAAAACCTTCAAAGTCACCCGTTCACCCTCCAGAATCTGCCACCTTTGCAATTCTAAAGCTGGGGGACTGTCTGGAAGTTGGAATTTCCCCATGTTCGATCACTTCATAGGGAAAGCCATGGATTTCCACTATCAATGGAGGTTTTAATGGGATTCCCCCATGTTTAACTAGTTACGGCACCATATCAGTCATATCACCTTGTCCGAATGATCACTTGCCAGCTATGCACCGGGTCCAACTTCGCTACGATGGCCCACGCTCTAAAAAAATCAAGGGCACAATACACGCCGGCAATGTGAACTCCAAAGTTCGCCGGGAATCCAGCGTCACTGGAAATCATCCCCTATGTAACTATCTAATCTAATCTATCTCTCTCTCTCTCTGTGAGTCTATCTATCTGCGTGTATCTCTATTGACTCTACATATGGAGGTTTCCGAAATCTGGGCCCCCCCAAATCCAAGTCGCTTCGACGACTCAGCAGCAGCTCCAGCTCCTCGCTGAGGCCTGAAATCCCTGCCGTGAAGCTGCTGAAAAGATGGGGAAAACATGGGAGAAACACTAAGAAATGAGTTGAAACATCTGGAACATGTTGATAAATTATAATAAATGTTGATAAATTATAATAAATGTTGATAAATTATAATAAATGTTGATAAATTATAATAAATGTTGATAAATTATAATAAATGTTGATAAATTATAAT
>Ga0126342_10019249_pt1 | contig 11615 bp, 8 predicted proteins | sample Cyp1metagenome_FD_92528 | JGI IMG/M metagenome (GOLD analysis project Ga0126342, IMG submission 92528) | Coral microbial communities from Lord Howe Island, Old Settlement Bay, Australia - Cyphastrea 1 metagenome | ecosystem: Host-associated > Invertebrates > Cnidaria > Coral ... | reverse complement strand
TATATATATATATATATATATAATATATATATATATATATAATATATATATATATATATATCATATTATATATGATATATATATATCATATATAATATGATATATTTATATGTATATAATGATATATATATATATATATCATATGTATATATATGATATAATATATATATGATATATATATATATATACATATATATAATATGATTTATACATAAACTATATATATATATGCGTATAATATGTACATATATATAATATGTACATATATATATATATATATAATATATACAGACATACACAGTGTGCACCAAACATCCAAACACTAGTCAATCTTCCTATCGAATTACTACGAACCCATTGGGTAAGAATTGTGGAAAGAGCGCGCTTGTGCGATTCTACAACCATCAGCTGTTTTGGATCCTGCGCTATCCAAGTTGCAATGCAGGTGTTATAGGATGCCGCGTTGACGATGGACATGTCCTCGCTCCAAGCTGTTCTGACAGCGAGCTATAAAAAGTTCTCAGCCAGGTTTCTAACTCCCTTCTCACGCAAACGACTCAAAAACGGCAAATTGAATTTGGTCTTTCAAAGAGTGATCACACTGAAAGGCAAAGTTTTTTGAACTCAAATGATTGGACTAAAAGGGCTAAAAGAAGTAGAAAGAAGCAGGTTGGCTTCTCACCCTGAGATTATTGTTACACATATCAGTGAGTCAAATGGGATAATTTGTCAAACAGGGATGGCCAAGGCATGAGCGACCTAAAAGCCTCAACACTCCCAGGAAATCCACCACTATACTGGATAGATCTGAATAGATGACAGGGGGGTTCCATAAATGGGAATACCCCAATAGCTAGATGGTTTATTTCATGGAAAATCCCATTTATAAATGGATGATTTGGGGGGTACCCCTATTTTAGGAAACCTTCATTCTAGCCCAATGAAACATGGGTCCAGACTGGGCCATATGGGACCTATATGGGGCCCATGATTTGCGGCCCAGAGCACTCGCATCTGCAGCAGCAGAGCAAGGCTTTGAGGCCAGGAGTGGTGAAGTGCACTCAGGACGCTGTTGAAACTGATGACCTGAAGGATTTCAAGGGAGTTTTTGATGGGCCAGCCATTGGTAATTGACATATATCTACAAAATTCTGCGGTTGTTGTTTGGACACAGCGGAAGAAACTGTCCAATGAAGAGTCATATCAAGATGTGTCGTGTATATATATAATTATATATATACACATGTATATAACATAAGTCCAAGATTGTGCCAGCATTCACCAGGTTTCTACATGCGATTGTGGTCGTCATGAGGATGGTCAGGGCCCCATGTTCTTCCCCTCAGGTTGGATCCTTGGCGTAACCTGCACATCTTCGTGGCTTTTGGCTCGATACTTTGCTGTTCTTTTTCCATAGAAAGCAGAGTTTTGGGAGTCGCAAATGCATCTCGCCCCTTGAACCACACCTTTCTGTTGGCAACTCAACGAACTGCCTTTGAGAATTCTTAAGATCTTAAATTCTCAACATTTGTTCCGTTTGATCCCCGGCCATACGGGTAAAATCCTCGTGTTCATTTGTTGATTTGGAATTATAAAAATACTGTATCTCCACTTGTGTTGGTTAAAACCACCACTTTTACTCAGTGAAAACCATATTTTTCTCCATAATCTATAATGTGTATTGATGTTGATTCATCCAATCTTATGTCTCATCGCAAAAAACCCTACAGGTTCCTAGATTCAAAGATCCTCAACTCCCTTACAGGTGAGAAAAGGCTTCCGATGATTTTAACTGGAAATCTGATGACAACCATGCATAAACCATCAAACTTTTGCTGGTACCGCCGGTACCGCTCCAATTTTTTCAGACAGACCCCGAACTCATATGATATTTTCTCTTACCATCTTCAATCTCACTGCAAAATAAACTCTTGGATCCCCAATTTAAACCATCCAAATGATGGTGAAATTCACCATAGTTTTGTTGGATCCCCAAGAATTTATGGAATTTCTATGGTGCTGGTGATGGTTAAATCCTATCAAATCCCTCTTTGATGATGCTTCAATCCTCTTAAATCCCTCAGTATGAAGTCTCCATATGATCACCATCTTTGATGACTGAATCCTATGAAATCCCACTAAGTCACCATGGAAGTCACCAAAACACCATGGAAAATCCCCATGAAATCACCATTAAAACGAAGTCACTGTGGTCTTCGGCATCTCCTGCAGCAGCACCAGGGCCAAAGGCCATTGGAGGGCCTTGGAGAAGGCGTTCAGCACCGCGTTGCCGCAGATCACCTGATCTGCGGCAAAAATGCGGGAAATCCCAGATTTCATGGTGATTAACGGTGATTTGATGGTGTTTTAATGGGGTTTTCCCATGGTGTTTTGATGATGATTCAATGATGATTTCATGGGATCTTGACATATGGTGATTGGATGCTGATTTGATGGTATTTGTGATGATAATTTCATGGGATTTCACTATCAACAATGTGATTTTCCTTGGATTTAATAGGCAAAAAGGGTAACTTAATATGTTGAACCAACAAAGAGGGATTTAATGGGATTGTGAATGGAATTTGTTGGCGATACAATAGGACATGTACCTAACCATAATCCATAATTGTTGCGTTTGTCCAAGAATGGGGTATATATACAATGGCCATTTGAATGGTAAACTGCTGATATAATGATCAGCTAGTTGATTTAGGGGTACCCTATTCCTATGAAATTGGCGCATAAGGAGCATGGGAAGATTGACTGCTGCGGCTTTCGACCGGCTTTCGACTGCGGAATTCCTTGGCTTGTCCAGCGTAGATGAACCCAAACAGCTGTAATATTAGGGGAGATTTAACATGAGATTGAGCTGTCGACGAGAGAGTCTATAGACAACACAAACTGGTGACGAATCGACACATTTCGGGCTTAACCAAATCATGGATTCAACTGATTCAACTGTTTCAAGCAACAAAATGGGGATGGGAACCTGGGCCAACGGGGATAACAACTAAGCAGATGTGCAAATATGAAAGAAATATCAACCAATGATTCAGATAGTTGAATGTGAAATTCTACTGTAATCTTTATGAAGCTGCTTGATATATAGTAAAATATGAGAACTATGAAGAAACTACGAAGATTTTGACAACCAGCGGATGCTTCGGGTATGACTTATGACCAAGAAGATCCAACGTGCTCCAGATCCAAGTGACATTGGGCTTGGTATCACCATGCTGCATCAGTTGGTAGAGGCATAGCGCTTCTTGCCTGGGTCAATACCAAACAGATCCAAACATGGTATATACCCTCTGGTAATTTAACATAGCTATTGAAAATGGCTACTTATAGTGGATTTTCCCATTAAAAATGGTGATTTTTTATAGCTATGTTAGTTTACCAGAGGGTAATATTGAATACATCCCATCGAAATCAACCCGGCTCTATCAGTTTCTTCATTGGTGGTACACCAGGGTACCCGTGTACCAGGGTTTTGACCCACACACATATAGGAATTAACCCAGTTGCAGCGCAGTTTGTGACTTATCAAATCATCCCAGTACAAATTGCTCATCATTACCCAAGAAAGACATAGTTTAGGTCTAGTTTTCAAATAGTTGTATTGAATTGCTGACACATGCCAATATATCTAAGGGCTTTTTATTCTCACAATTGTACTGAATTGCTGACCCATTCCAATATTTCTAACGGCTTTTTATTCTCACAATTGATTGGGTTGCAATACGATGGTTGCACGCTTGCAACACCTTTGTCATCATATTATCATGTTGAACAAGTAATATTGGAAGTGATACCTAAATGTACCAACTGAGTATAAAACCACGGTACAGCATCACTCTACCCTAAAGAGAAACACATGGAGTGTTTGTTTCTGAAAAAACATTTGCTATGTAAGGAATCCTCTCTACCAGGTCGAAACAAATCGGAATATCACTCCGTCAGACATCTGACCTCATTGTTAAACCATTTCAAAGCTGTTCTCATTGGATTCAAATGAGTTTCCAGAGTTTCTTAATATCTTAATGGTTTCAAGTCCGTTGGAAAGTAGTTGTAACTCGAATTCTTCTAAGTTTCAGGAGTTGCAGCTACGGTTTCCTGAAACCAATCTAGTTTCCTATATTGGTCTTTATTGTTCCAATCTGAGAATAAACCGCGGCCAATTGGGTGTGATCATTGTGCTATGATTATGATGATTCTATGATTATGTATATACAATAATATACAATAATTATGTGTATATATATAGGAATATATATAATCATATATATATATACCTGGAGCTTCATTTGAGCAAAACAAATGCTCGACTTGAAGACTGTTCGTCTCCGAAAATAGTGCAGCAACCATGCGGCAAGAAACCAAAAGGACACTTTCTGTAAGTGCGCTCATGTGCGGATTTGTGCGCTCGTGTGCGGTTGTGTGCGCTCGTTTGCGAGATTGTGCGCTCGGAGTGCGGCCTTGAATCATATTTGCTAGATGCACCAAAACTGTTCGTTTACGCAAAAGTGCTCGTTTGCCCAAAAAGTGCTCGACGAAAAGTAGGTTGAGCGCATATTTTTGCTCGAATGAATATCCAGGTATATATCAATGTCTTAAATTACTTTAACTTAATATAATAATCGATATAATGATACTTCCAAATATAATTGTAATTGTAATATAAATAATAAACTGTATCCAAAAATAAATCATTAACAAACAAAAACAGTACTCCTATAGATACTAAGGATCATTCGATTGGGTCTTCAAAACAAAACGATCTGTATACGATCTTACTATTAAACTTTGAAGACGCACTGGTTCCTTTATTACGAATATCGGTTTGTAAGTTATGTAACCCAGCTACCAGGCTTCTCCTTTGGCGCAGGCATCTAGCGCTGCGCCCAGAGAAACCACGGAGCCCGGCTTCCTGTGGAGCAGAGACCTTGGACGAAAGACGTGGCGAAAGACGTGACTTACCCCAGTACTATTCTCACACATATGTAACTGGATTATTGGCCTACAATTATATGTAATATTAATCAATATTATATATAACTATAATATACTATAATATGTCATTTGTTCGAAATTATTCAACATTTGATTTGCCCACTCAGTGATTAGTACCTGGGATACAAATCCAGTGAAAAATAAAGATCGTGGTCTTACATCACTGGAAAGGACACATGAATGCATTATTAGCATGAGCCACCTACCGACTCTTGGGCACATCCAAGGCAGAATTCGATTTCAGGGGAGTCATCAGAACCATGCTATGCTTCTTATGCTTCTTATCGTATGCACATTGAAGGCAAATTCAGACAGGTGGGGATTCTCATCAGAAAAAAGCATCCCACGACTAACACAGACCTGAGAATCACCTGAGAGGAAGGTCGTCTTCCCTAATTCGTGGCAGCTTCCATTGGGGGGATGGCTTAAAATGATGCAACATGTCTTGTCAGCCATCAGGATTCAATCATGCTGAACCATAGGTCTATATATATATTAATATCATTGACAATGTCATCTTTCACCAGAAATCACCAGAAATCCTTCAGCCAAAAATAGCCAATCACGAGTTCATCTCCATATACTGCTTTATTTCCACCCAATGCCATAAACCATCCCCAATTAGAATTGCATTATTTTAGCACATTATGACATATTATCATATATTATAACATATTATGACAAGCTTCCATCTTTCCATGGCATACCCCTATGGTTGGTATGTTCAGCCACCATGGCCACCAGTTCTCCTGCCGCGCCACAGGGATCTTTGCCACTGCGCTGCGGAGCCACAGACCGAGATACACGAGCTGTAGCTGATGTCCTGAGAGCAACCGTTTTTGGAGATAAGCCATGATTCAAATGATGGGCTCTGATTTGTCATGGCTGTTTCAACTATGTTTAATCTATGTTTATCGAATTGTCAGGAAAAAAATGTACGTGTATCTCCATTCATGAAGTAAATGTGTAATTCTGCTGAGGAAGACCGTGAATCTACCTGCCACACGGCTGCAGAATTGAAGTCCTCAACTGATTCTTGCTATCAGCAAGTCCATTGAATCATTAGGATTCATAGGATCATTGTTCCATCTTCAGGTAATATTATATAGACGGAATAGAACATCAGCATATATATGTATGTATATATATATATGTTTTTTTTTCCGGACCACTTACTCAGTAATTAATTAATTGACACCTCAACAGTTCACTTCACCCAACTTGGCCCGGTCGACCAGTAAGGTGCACTGCTTCGGGGTTTAAGTCAGTCTGGGATCGGTTTATATTGCGTATGCAAAGCAAGAAAAGATCAGAAAAGACTGACACCATCAAACAGATTCAAACAGTTTAATGGGTTTGTATCATTTTACATCCCCATTTCTTCCGATGATCCAACTTCTGCTTGGTAAATTATGCAATGACCAGAATCCAATCTGGAGACATGGAAGCACGAGCCACGGTAGCTGGGTATACAGCCGTGGTAGCCATGCGGCATTCGCCAAAATCCTTTCCCTCTCCATGAGCTGCAACAGCTGAAGAGCCCTAAGCCACGCAGCGCCTGGCGTTTCGGCTTTTCTGGAGTTACCCGTTTTTTTTGTGCCAGCTGCCATCATTTACCTACTAACCTTCTAAGGATATCTAAGGATGCAAAAAAGGGGTAGAAGCCTGCCACCAACAAAACTGCAGTTGCAAGACATGGGGGTAGAAGCCTTTATCAACGAAGCACTGCGAATAAATGCAAGAAAGAACGCCCCGAGAATGAGAGCGTGGCGATCCCAGGCGAAAGACCAAAGAGAAAGAGAGCAGCAAAAAAACAAACATCCGAAGCTACTACGGAGGTTCTTGAAATATATTCATGGTCTGGGCCGCGGTCGCTTCAACTATCAGAATGATGAATCTGTCATAAGATGAGCTCTCCCTTCTATAGGTTGGTCATGGTTGGTCAATGACTGGCTTCTGCACCTTCTTGACACGCGTTGATGGAAGAATTGAAGGAGATCACATCCAATGACGACCTCAGGCGTTTCTCACCGGGCATTCGTTGAGCGCGATGTAAACCGCTGAAATCAAAGGGCTCGGACACCAATGCGATGGATGTATAACTTCTAATGTTATAGTATCTATTAGTGTACATATAATATTCATCAAATATTTGTATAACTTTACATACTCTTTATCAATTAATGTATAACTCCACTTTTGGGGATTTTATGAACATTTCCAGATGAATACCGCTGAAAGGATCCCAAAGGTTTGTGTTGCTGCTCGGAAGCCACTGATATATATATATAAGACTCTTTTGAGCGGACTCATATGAAAGTGCTATTGACGCCATTGCTGAATTTGGTACTGGTTACTAGTTATAGTTCCATTTTTTTTGATCATGTTCGACGTTGGCTGCCAAAGACAACCTGCATTTTGAGACTATCAAAAACGTCCGAATTACGCAGAAAAAGGAGGCCCGTATAGTTCCATTATGTTCCAAACATGTTTTGGGTGATTACAAACACAAAAAGAACCATTGTCATACTCAAGTGAAGCCAACTCTGTCTTTTGATGAATCGAAGCATTGTTTGCCGGTTGCCGTTTGCTGCTAAGATAAATCCACATGGATTCAATGGTGAGCCCTGCGCCCTGCCAAGCCCTGCTTGTCCTCCCCACTGGGTCGAGCACACCGACGCGTGCGCAGGGAGTGCTGCAGCAACGCAAAACACGCCTCCCACTGACCTGACGAGACGTCAGTAACTTTGACCCTTTGGATCCAAATGGATCCAAGGCAGGCGACGCGACGTGCGATTGAAATTGAGGTATACCGTATCCTATATGATGTTGAACCACTCCACCTGCCATGAAATTGTCCAAAATGGCAATAGCATCCGGGTCGATGCGCGTCCCAATTTGAAAGTACTGGAAAAACATACACACCCAAATAGTGTTCCAAGAATGGTAGACTGACTAAGCCGGCTTCCTACCAACGTACCAAGTGGTCCGCGATTCAGGAGCAATAATTGGTTGATGGTTTCAGTCTTTCCAAACCACCAATCAGGATTCATGGTTGCAAATTTCTCCCCATACCATCCGGCTGGTGCTGGTACACTGCAACCAAGTGATTTCTAGTTTTATCATGTTTGATCATGTTTTATCACTACGGTTCTTGTCCGGAACGAACAACGAACACCTCATGAAACGCCAGAGAACTCCGCCTTCGCGTTCAGTCATGAGCAGTGCCCTGGCTCCATCCCTTACCAACAACATCCGTCACAACGCTCGTCCCGAGGTTCCACCTGCTCTTTGGCAAGCATTCAACGTGGCATTGAGAGCACCTGGACCACCGGAGGCCAGGCGACAATGAGAGCAACGTCTGGTTGGTGGTTTTTCGCCCTACCACTCTGAAAAATATGAGTTCGCCAGTTGGGATGATGACATTCCCAATATATGGAAAGTCATAAAAGCCATGTTCCAAACCACCAATCAGCTGTGATCTTTGTTTTCACGCACTGTCACGCACTGTCACCCTGTTCGCATTCGCAAACTGAATCTCCTGCCTTCGGGGAGGTTCGCCTGTGCCCCGGCAGGTTCATCATGGTTCATCCGGTGAGTAACATGTGAATTAGACGGAATTCGTCGCAACATATGACATTAGTAAACCCATGGTTGTCCGACTAGGGAATAGCACTTTCATAACCATTCGTTCATCACTGTTTCATACTTTTTAGGGTGACCCTCTCTTGCTGACAATGGTTGACTAGTTCAGTGTTGACATGAGAATTTACCAAGCGGAGGTCGGATCATTTTGGTACAACAAATCGACTATGACCCTTAACCAGAATAGTAGAAACAGCGTGGTAAATTTACCCTCTGGTAATTTAACGTAGCTATTGAAAATGACCATTAATAGTGGATTTTCCCATTAAAAATGGTGATTTTCAATAGCTATGTTAAATTACCAGAGGGTACCAGTCAACAACACGTGGAACTCACATACCCTCTGTAAACACTTTTCATCCAAGATCCAAGTCTATCTGCGTACCACAGATTCAGTCGTTGCGACTTCGCCAAAACCTTTGGGGAGGGAAGAAATAGTGGGAATCCATTGGGTGGCCATTGATGGCTATCAATGCATCTGTATACTGTGGCTTCATACAGACAAGAACACGCCCTCCTGGTGTAAAACAATCATAAACCACCCATATGTTACAGTAATGGTCTATACCATTTCATGATATTTCATATCACCCATCTCTGATGAATTTGCAGGATGGTGGATCCTAAAAGCAATATACGCACCTTATAATGATTGGTAATAAAAAACTTCGACTTCGATGCACCCAGTGCTGAGGCCTTTCGGCTAGCTGCCTCCTGCGATGAAAGATGTAGGAGTGGAGCGATGGATGGTGAATTTACAGTAATGGAAAATCCTCTTGAGATGATTTGGGGTACCCCTATTTTCGGAAACCTCCATATAATATATATATATATATATTATGTAAAATTGCCCGCAGCCGCAGCACGTACGCTACAACCCACAGGTACTTCGCTATATACACTTTCATATGGCTTTTTCAGGGTTTCTTTAGGGCTAATGAAGGGTTTTTTTCCCAGGGTTTTCCTAGGTTTTCTTTCGGGTTTCTGTAAAAAGTGTTGAAAACAGCGAAAGGATTACAGCCGAATCCCCGCAGAAAAATCATCAATCACGTGGTCCACGAAACCGTGTGAACCGCATCAAGTTAAATCATCCCAGCATAGTGGAAGGCCACAAAGTACTGTCAAGGTCACCAAAAATGATGTTCCCAACAATCCCAAAAGAATTGTTGGGCATAGCATAAGTGCTGGCCATATAACTGGAGTATTTCAATTTCCAATCCATGAATTCATCTTAGGAACCCGGAACATCGCAAGTTGATCGCTTGCGATTGGACTCTGATTGAGTTCCATGTCACCTTTTTGGAGGTGCAAATCACAAGTCATGTTGTTCTTGACTTCAAATGGATATGAGTCAAACCATTAATTAAAAGCACTCAAATTGGACGAATTGGGATGGTTTCCTAAACATGACCAAATCAACTGGTCAGGTTCTCTTCCCTGGCCTGCGATGTTTATCATTAACTACTGTGATATCAAAGCCCAATTTGACCGGACCGGTTCATCGCAATTCTTGAAATTCTTGAATAATGTTTTCTTGGTTCTGCAATGACTCCTTTGAATTATATACCCTATTGACATCGCCACTCATCACTGAAGGCTTCATGAGCACAGGTTTGGGTGGAATTCAGCAAGGCAACGGACTGTCCAGTCTTTTCCTCTTTCTACATTATTCACCCATCGAACATAAACATAGTCCATTGCCATAAGTTTGTGTACCAAAAGGGGCCATGTTTTGACCAAGTAAAAAAGACCGGACCCATCACATGGCGATGCATGGTACAACAATGTGGCACAACCCATTCATATCATCAATTCTTGTTGATAGCCCCATGATTGCTGGGTCATACAGATCATGCCATACCCCCAATTCATTTTTGGGGAAATCACAGATCTCGTCTCCACATCTACCCAGTGCTCCTCAAAGAAAAATTCCACGGCGTTCTGCCAGAGGTCTTTGGCCGCCAGTGCTCGCAATGCCGGCACCAAATCCTCAGAACTGACTGCCATTCCCCAAATAATCAATGGTTAACATCATAATATGTTGCAGTACTAACCCCGCAGTTAGGTTATACCCCAAATAATATGTTAATTATGTTTTAATATATCATAATTGACATCATAATTTTAACAATGGTTAATACTGTAAACATTGGGTTAATATTCCAAATATATCCAAATATATTTGCTTTGTAGTTTGATTGATAATGGTAATGGCTAATACAGTTTGATACGGCAAACATTGGCTTACCATCCCCCAACTAGTATATATAGAGTAGAACTTGGTTCTTGGAGGAAAGAAGTCCAAACCACTTCTTAGCAGGTAGGATTGCTTATTTGCCCGCAATATCCATACAAGGGGGAACTATTAACACATACAACCAACAAACATCCAAACAAACGATAATGAATTAATTGTTAATGTGTTCTACCAAATTAAAATTAACATTGTTTAACCATGAACAAAAACACTAGCCAATCAAGTTGGCTTTGTTTAGCCAAACAAGCCTGCTGGGATTGTTTTCAATAGCTGAGCTCCATGAGTCGCTGAACAACTTGAGTTTCAGCTACAAACATTGTCCACAACCAGCAGTTCAACAGCTAAAATCACCTAGAACTTAGTAGAACTTAGAACTGCCATAAAAACAACAAACATCAACAAGTCCTACATCCTAAAGTCAACGTTTCCGTTTTATAAAACGACCATGTCTCCAGTCGCCCCAGCCCTGGCGGCGGACCTGGCCCCAGGAGAGCTCCAAGTGCTGGAAGTCTCGCAGCGCCAGCTGTGTCTCGAGGTCAACTTTGCCAGGCACCTACTGGGGCTGGGTGAAGCCCCCAACAAAAAAGAAGCCAAAACATGGCACAATCCATGGGGATACATATGGGGAAAGATATGGGGGGCACAATCCATGGGGATACATATGGGGAAAGATATGGGGGGCACAATCCATGGGGAT
>Ga0126342_10019248_pt1 | contig 11615 bp, 6 predicted proteins | sample Cyp1metagenome_FD_92528 | JGI IMG/M metagenome (GOLD analysis project Ga0126342, IMG submission 92528) | Coral microbial communities from Lord Howe Island, Old Settlement Bay, Australia - Cyphastrea 1 metagenome | ecosystem: Host-associated > Invertebrates > Cnidaria > Coral ... | reverse complement strand
GCCGAGTGGAAGCTCAGCTTTCCTACAAACATACTTGTTGCTGCCACATATCTAGGGTTTTTACTTTATCCAAAGTCCTTAAAGGGCTTACTTGATCTTAGCTAATATGCCACTGCATTTTTGATTCACCAAAAAAAGCATCGACATGCCTTTCACTCAAAAAAAAACATATGACGTATTTCTGTCCATGAAAAATGCATTGGCATAAGTTGCAGCACGTAAGTTGCAGCACGTGAGTGCCGAGTGCTCGCAACGCGAGTGCCCGAGCAACTAAGCTTAAAACCAATTTCATTGGTATCATCTACCGAATGTTCGCCCTCCCTTGAGTCCACCATGTGTTTGACAAAATTCATTTGTTTGTGCTTCATGGTTCAAGTCCTCTATGTTCATTCGACAGAGCCCGACTTTTCCAGTAAAATCACGCAAAATCAAATCAAAACCATGAGAATCGCCCAAGAAAAACAATTCCACATCTGTACTTATCTTACTTTGCTGCTTTGCCACCCCGCCATTTTTTCCACGGAATCCTCGTTCCGGTCTCGTTCCGGTCGCAGGTGACGAATCGCGATGGGTCCCCGCGCTCGGTTCGAAGGACCTCCACTTCGTCAGCTTCGTTGAGCCTTGGAGAATCACAAATGGTTACGAGGTGGTGCCCTCCTGTTATGCCAAAGCTATGCCATAGCTAAGTTGGTTTGTCTACCAACTTGCCAAACATCACCTTGTAGCCATAGGATTTGGTTGGCATTTCTTTGTTTGTACAAACCAAATGTCATTGGTAAGGGATAATTGTGATCATTACATGTACACTTAATAATCATTTGTTATTGGGCTTTTATGGTACTAACCGGTTTCATGGGAGTATAACGGAGTATAGTTTAAAGTTTTAAAACATGGTTTCCTGAAAAATCTCCCATTTAGTCCGCTGATGCTCCCAGCGGACTAAGCCTCCATAGCTGGTTCGGGGATACCGAAGGGTCACCCAACTATCATCTCAGCAGCCCTCGGAAACAACAAGAGCCATCTGTGAGCTTGTCTAACCACGACATGGCAGCCCGCAGAGAGATAGAACAGGTGGAAACATCATGGGCGGTTCACTATGGGAAAAAAAACTATTCACATTCCTAGAAGTTCTATCTGAACTTGCTTTTTTGCAACCTTTGACTATATCTCACATAAAACATTCTGCCTGTCAGCCACACGGCATCCACTAAGGAGCCAACTCCATTCCCTCCTCCTGGCACTTCTGCAGGTCCAAAATTCTCACAAAAGGATCAAGATTTCACCAACAATGGGGCCAATAATGGCATTTCCGCTGGTAATGTCCGAATGTGTCCGCGTTTTTGGTGGTAAACAAATCATGTCAAAACCATTTTTTTAGCCACTATAAATGATCGTGACATCAGCATTGAATAAGTAATTGTTCTGGATACTCTACAGTTTGTCACTCAGCTGCGATCAGACTACTTGATGGTTGCCCCAATCCTAACCATTCCACTGACGTCGCCGGCAAGTTGTTATCATCCGCACTTTGGGCGTTTTTCAGACGCAAAAAAAAACATGTCTTGGTGTTGTTTAGTTGTCTGAACATGAGGCATGCATCCCTAAAACCCACTGCTTTAGCATATGATTGTCCTTAAAACTGCCACTAGTGCCATGGTCAAGTTGTCAAAACATGGTATACGGCTAACGATTATCCATCCCACAATGGGAATCGTTACAACGGAAATGATATTGGCAATATACATCCTGACTCATGGATTGATGACCATTCCCAATATCATTGCCAATCTTAGCTGGTGAACGTAGATATTCCCATTGATACCAAAAGACTAGCTAAGATTAGTTTGTATCCATCTAAGATTTACCTAGATATGGTATAATCCAACTTTTCATCCTGGCTCGTTGGGTGTATCCCAGCACCAGCTGAAGCGGCTGCCCCCGCCACCAGCACCACTTTTTCCCCGGTGAAAACGCATCCGTGCGATGATTTTAGGCGGCCCCTGGGCCGGGAGATCCCCGATGCCAACTGACTACAGCACAATGAACCAAGGGTAATGGGTAGGTTATGTGCTCCCAAAATGGTTCTTGTAATCTACGTACTCAGAAATTGGAAACCCACCCATCTTTACCAAACTCGGGATTTAGCAAGTCCTGGGTTAACATTATGGAAACTATTGGGATTTACACATCGCCATGAACTCCATGTGCTGAGATTTACAGCGGGATAACCTCAGCAGCTTGCATCCTGGGTTTAAGGTATGAGACGCTGGGACGATGGTGAACTTAAACATATAGATATCCACGGCAGGTGGCTGACTCGTGATCCCTGAAAGGATTTGAAGTTTCCAACTGCCCCAACAGAATTCCAGCTTCCAAAAAAGTTCTTTTCAGGAGTGGCTATGTTCATGGTCAAGTCAAACAACCTGCAAGAGATGCATTATGATGTATTCACATGTATTTTAGTGTCTATACGTGTGTATATATATTAATATATGGTATACATATAGTTGTATATACAGTTTGTTTGTGTGCATGGTGTGGCTATATATGTATATCTATATCTATATAAAACCAAAACTGTGTAGCAAAAAACAATGTACCCATTCCTGCCTTGCGAGGGCCGTGAAGTGTTGGTCCTCGGCAGTGCCAGCAGCCCACGGATTAACCCAGGCAAACCCAACAAACCATCTCTACTTGGAATATATTCATGATTTCATGACTGGTTGGTGGTATACCTACCCCTCTGACAAATATGAAAGTCAGTTGGGATGATTATTCGAAATATACGGAAACATCAAAAATGTTCCAAACCACCAACCAGATGATGGGAGATGATTTGAGACAACTATTTTTTCTAGATATTGGAGATAACCAATTTTTTGGGTGATGATTTGAAAGAAGAACATGTTTGATTGTTGGTTAATTACTGGGAAAGGTTTACGATTGGGTTTATGGGGAAGCGGTCCGGTTTCGGAATCTATTCCTGGAGGGACACGTGAAGATATACAGAACCTACAGAACCAGTTTGAACATCACGGGTTCCTGGTTCTCAACTCAACTCCGGATCAATAACCGTAACCCCCTGGGCTGTCGCTTGGGGTATGAGCCCTCAAGCTCCGAAGCTCTGATGGTATGGTTTTGGAGCACGATTCTTGGGGCCGCAGTTGCAGCTATTTGTTATGGTGGGTCAATATGGGTTGATGATGGTTAATGTAACCATAGTAAAAATTAGGTTTGGGTCAATGCAACCATAGAAAAAAAACTTTATATATCCATTTCTATCCCAGCTTATGGAAATTCTTACCATGGTCCCCGTTGATAACCCGAAAAACTGCACCCTGGGTCATACCCGACGAGCCGACGAGCCGACGAGCCACAAGGGTGTCATAACTTTCGGTGTGGCAGTCAATGACTTCAACCTGAGGGGGCACAGATTCGATTCCACCGACACAACTGCGAGATGGTGCCCCAGTTTGTTGGCCAGGTATTTTTTTAATAACTCCAATAACTATATATATATAACTATCTACATATATATATATATCTATACGTATACATATGTATATATATATATATGCAAACTATAGTGGTGGAACAGCAAACCAACTGGAGGGCATGACCTTGGAATTGTCTAGGGATTTTTCCTCTTTCGCTGGATCCAAATTGTTTGAACTGGTTAAAGAAAGCTTTGACTTGTAAGTTGTCATTGTTGTAGCTAAATCGATCATTCATAGCTATATCACCATCAATAACCATATATTGATGATTGCGCTGCTTTTATCTCTATGTTTGTTTGGCAATCATTCTGTTTCGTGTAAAAACATCGACCAAACAGATGTGTTTTGCCATATATTGTATATATATATATGTTCCCGATCAATATGTTTTTTCTATAAAATCGATGTTTTTTCCCTATCAAATAGATGTTTTGGACCTATTTTCCCATCAATATATGTGTTGTTTTAATGTGTTTTTCTATAAAATCGATGTTTTTTCCCTATCAAATAGATGTTTTGGACCTATTTTCCCATCAATATATGTGTTGTTTTAATGTTGTTTTCTATAAAAACGATGTTTCTTCCCTATCAAGTAGATGTTTTGGACCTATTTTCCCATATGTTTCCTATGTTTCTTCGGTAAATCTAGCCTTTTCTCCCCAACGGGGCAAGCCACGAGTTCACCACCTCTGGCAGCGGCGAGGGTGCCAGGTTTGGGCTGCGTCCAGCTGGAGCTGCGGTTGGGACAATAAGGCGTCCTGAGAGGAAAATGATGATTTTTCCCTCCAAAAATGAGGGAACTTTGGGACATATGTATACATATATATATATATACATTGTGACATAGGTATAAAAGCAACAACTCTAAGGGGGCAGAATTGAAATATACCACCCCGCCCCACACACAAGAGAAAAAAAACATAGTAAACTTAGTAAACTGCCTATAAAATCATGCCAAGCTTCACCACTTCTGCATCTTTTGAAGGGTCTACAAATCTCTTCCCATCATTCTCAAATACCACAAAGAAAACAATGACTTAGTATTGGAATGTATTGGATATGGTCACTTCGCGGCCTCGATATCTGGTATATTGATCTCGCAGGGCATGCGATTCTTTTGTGTGTTCAGACGGCCCCGGAAAAATCGCCAATCCAACTATGGTTGTGTTCCAAACCTGCCTGGGGAAGAAATGGTGTGGACCAATATGGTGATATATCCGTTGCCAAATGAACATATGGAACATGGCCATGTTTTTCACGGCAAATCATTGAAAATTACACAGAAAGCAAGGTCTATTTTGTCCTTAAAAAATACTGCAAATCAACAATTTCTATGGCAATTTTGAAAAGGAACATGATGATAAACAATGGCCCTGAAAATCCTGAAAATTGGCCGTCCATTCGCCCAAATTCGGGGTGTTGAATAACCCCATCCCCCCATAACACCCTGTAAGCCCTAGGTGGTTCCAAATATGTGAAAACAATGTGAACACCACCATTGTTTCTGGGGAAGCTGCAACATGTTTGAATATTAGGGAGGAGGGGTTATTGCAAAGTCTAATGGACGGGATTTAAAAAAAAAAACTGTTCAAAATTCCTTTGCAATTGAAATCGCATAACCCACGCTGAAGTCAAAAAATCGGATCGTAGGTCATAGGTCTTAAAATCTCAAAAACTAAAATACGTTCTTTGAGTGATCCCCATCCTGACACATTATTCTGACATAGTTTCTGACACACCATCTGGAAGTCATGGTTTCTGGCATATACTCTGACATTCTTTCTGGCATCAATTCTGACATATCTTCTGGCATACTTACACTCATATTCATTTTTTCTGGCATTCTATCTGGCATATTCTTGGAGGCGGGACAGCTAACATAAAATCTAACAACCCGCACCTGACAGGTGGGGAAATATAGATTCAACACTCGATCAGCGTTTCAAGCGTGGTATGTAAGACACACGGTTTTCCTCTGCATCACCCGGATCCACAAAAATGTGACCGGAATTAGCAAAGTGACTGGCAAGCGGGGTATGTCTCAATACCATAAGTTTCTTTTGGGGCATATAGTCATAGCAAAAAAAAACATTAACCAAGTAAGCTGGTAACCAACGCTGGCGGCAACATCTAAGTACTCACTGGGTTCTACATCCTTATAATGTTTCCATGATCTTTCCATTAAATCATCCCGGCAGCGCTCCTTGCATTTCCTGCGGTGGAAAGTATAGAGAGTCGTAGTCCACTTGCAGCTCTTGGTTTTCCTGAAAGTTTTTGGGGCCTTCAATGGAAAAGCCCAAAACCATCACCAAGCTGTTCCTCCCCCAAAGAAAGCAAATGATTTTGGGGCAGTTAAAAAACATGCCTAAAAATAATCGTAAAAGTAAAGAATTGCCATCTGAAACAAAGTCCGTGGCACAGTGGACTGGATTCTTGAAATACCCCCGTTTGATTTGTGGATGTCTGGGATGCACATCCACGGTTTAATAATCCTTAAACAGCTACAAATGGTGATTTAATGGTGATTTATAATGTTAATGGTGGTTTATAATGTTTTATAGTGTTTATAGTGTTTTAAATCATATATAATAGTGATTTAATGGTGATTTAATGATTAATGATGGTTAATAATGACTGGTTGGTGGTATACCTACCTCTCTGAAAAATATTAAAGTCAGTTGGGATGATGACATTCCCAATATATGGAAAAATCAGAATGTTCCAAACCACCACCCAGATGATGTATCAACTTAGTTAAAGGAGTCATTTCATCCCATATGTCAAACTTTTCAGGACCATGAAGCAGGAGTTATGTCATCACATTTATCATACTTTTCAAACTGTTAGCTGGGCCAAAAATGTAATAAGTCAACCCTTTAATCCTTTACTAATAAACCCCAAACGGCTGTTTGATTGGGAAGGTACTATTTACCCTCTGGTTATGTCAAAATAGCTATTGAACATGGCCATTGAAATAGTGAGTCTTCCCATTGAAAATGGTGATTTTCCATAGTTTTTTGTATGTTTACCAAAAGGTTTTTAAAAAAAAAGTATCAAATCATGACTCTCCTTATCTCCGGTTGGCGCCTCGCTCGAACTGTCATCCGACGAGTCGTCACTGTTCCGCGGCCAACAGCAACACCTACATTGCTAAAGCTAGCGCGGGACATCTATGAACTCCTTGGTGTGGCAAATATCTACAGTGTTAAGGGATTATTGCAACTAGGGTGTAACCATAACCCATAGGATCCATGGTGCTGCTATATATGGTAACATGGATCCCATCAATATACCCCAAATGTTAGCATATATATACCATACATGGATCCTATGGGTAATGAAATATGTAACTATGTTTGGGGATTACGGCAACTACAGTGCAACCATAAGGAAACTAATGTTTGGGGATTGTTGTAACTACATGTATATAACTACAGTATAACTTAACCATAATGTCTGAAATATATTGAAATATGATGTTAAATATGTTATGCCTTATTACCAACTGACTTTAGGCATTACAACCTCCAGGCACTACGAGTTGAAACCGAAACCGGGCTCCTTGTTGGGACTAACGTATTGAACTCCATAATTCGGATACGAAGCGGTATGACGAGTATAATGTGAAGATTAATGAACCAGACCCACCAAATCGCTAATAAGGGTGGTACCAAATTTACTAGGAATCTATCCCTATGTTGGGGTATAGCAAATACTCAAAAGAATTTATTTATCCGGGGCTGGCATTACAGATTGAATGGAGGAATGCAAAAGAACATGTTATTGAAAGCAAATAACTCACGGTTTCCTATATCTTAGCAACTCATCAAATGTGACTTTGTTTACAGTGAACTTCCGCAGAACATGTCTGTCAACCCGGTATTTGGATGGGTCAAGAGTCATACTCAAGGTGAGAAACCTATGACTGCCTGGCTAGTGGCAACTGGGATCCCCCTGGTGAGACCCAACATCTTCAAGACGACGAAGCAAAACAATCAACCTTTCAACATGTAGAGCTTCAATCACTTCACGGCTGAAAGGTTTACATTCATTTTGGGACTCTCTGGTACACCATGACCTGGTACGCGAACTGTGGGGGATAAGGGTTGAACCTACCACTCCTCCAGTCCAGCTGCATCCAGTCCTCGTGCCTCATAGTCACCGATGCAGCAAGGCACCAAAGGGGTGGCGATGAGGCGATCTCACTGGTCCGGTTTAAGAACGAACCCTGATTTTTTTGAAACACGGCAATTACTGGAAAACCGTAATTTTCTTAAAGTAAATCAGCAAAGAAATGGATAAGAATGGGCGATTCTCCATTGCGCAAATAACACAAAATCCTTGATTCCAAGAGTGATAAGCTGCAGTGCAGTAAACATAGCTGTAGCCTTGCATAGAGCGCCTGCAATGTTGCAACTGCCCTTGTCATTCTCCGTACAACAGCACTGGAAGCTCAATCCGAATTCAGCAGTTTTCAAATGTGTCCATCAATCCAATCTGATTGCAGCTGACCTGTGTTCTTGTTTTTTTTGAGCCAGTTCAGATGAGGCGGGTGGACTCTTGCTGGGATAATCCCTTCACCCGAAAAAAACGAAAAAAAGGGTTCCATTCCATCAACAAAAATGAAATCCACCAACCTTTTCTGGTTGGTGGTTTCAATCCCTCTGCAAAATCTTAGTCAGTTGGGATGATTGTTGGGATGATTAGATGATTATTCCCAATATATGGAAAAATAAAAAAGGTTCCAAAACACCAACCAGTTTGAAAATCATTTTAGCAGGATTTTCTCTATACTAAGCCTGCTAAGCGTCCTTTATCAAATGTGAGGCTGCAGTGAAGCCCAAACAAATCACCCTGAGAAGGTTCCATTCTTTTCCATATCCCGATGCAATCATATCGCCATTGTACCTACTATTCTTTCGATTCACCTCACATGGATATGGACAACCCGACAACCCATAATTTTCCGAGGAAATCATCCATGAATGGTGAATTCTCCATAGTGTAGGAAAAACAATAATCAACAACCGATTTGGGAACGGTTTATACCACCTATCTATGGTGATTTGGGGGATGGTTAATCATTGTTTTACCCACATGATCTACATTTCATCCACTGCCTTACCCGCACTTCGGTTTCCCTCACGCGAAACCAGGAGCAGGGATCAACAGGCCAGCCGGCACCGTCTCGGAGGAGTTGTACTTGGCACCTGGTGTGAGGATACCGACGGTGACCCAGGTGACTTTTATGGATTGGTCCTGGAATGGTTTTCTGCGAGCGGAAAGGGAAACCATGTGTCTCTCCCTCCATAAAATCAAATATAGCTTTCTGAATACATTTGAAAAAAATATTTTGATATTGAAGCATCCAGATTTGGAAAGCGTATGAAAGCGTAGTTCGGTGGATTGATTGAGGTAGAGACCATGATAGAAATCATGAACTGACCGAACCAATCATTGGGGACCGCTGATCTTCTTGATGCCAATTCCTCGAGACCGACAAAACAATCAGCTCTGGTAGTGGGCCGAGGGATAATTATCTGGTTAGTGGTGCAATAACCACCTTGAAAAATATGAGTTCGTCAATGGGAAGGATGACATCCCATATTATCACATACATGCAATGGAAAATAAAGCATGTTTGAAACCACCAACCAGTTATTAAATGATGAGCCAGCTTGAAATGGATATCTGATATCACTGAAGATCTAACTGTGAACTGGATCATCTCAATGCAACCCTGACCGAAGGTGATTTTGATTTTTTTCGAATCGCAAAAAAGCCGTTTTTGGAGTGTTCAATGAGGAATCGCTGTAAAATGACCCAGAACCATTCTGGCATGCTGTTGAGATCTTTGGTGCTACTGTACACATGCAAACACGGCAGTCAAATAGAACCAACATGGTAAAACTTCGGCAAATCCCAAAAAAACTCCATCTTGGTTTTGGATTTTATATCGCCGAACCAGCACAACGGGGTATTGCCAGTGAAGAATCATCTATTAGCTTACCACGTTATTGCACCAAAGACATGGCATACAAGGAGCTGACTGGGTTGAACTACCAGGTAGTTCACAGGTAGTTCAAAGCAAAGTTGAGTGAGGCAGGGCTGGGATCACAAACGAAAAACTAACATAACATGGCACAACCCCATCAGAAAAGGACGGAGTAGAAAATGATATGAACAAATGGCCAACTGGCCAACCAGTCGGAAGGATACATGGTGGTACAGTTCCAATAATAAGTGGATCTATCCTAATATTCAAATACATTGTACAACGGCAATTCGCACACACACACACATATATATATATATATATGTGTGTATTTATGTATATTTAGTAACTATATATGTGTGTATATTTAGTTTTAATTAGAGGTGTTATATCCTACTGCCACACTATAAAAATGATCATGGTTATAACCATAAATATCCCAAACGGTGCATCCCCAAGTACTCGCTAAAAAACGTTACGCTTGCAGCGAGTTATATGCCCAGCATCTGCTGGGCATAGCTGTGCCCTGCAGGTGGCTTAGCGGCTCGCCAAACCACTTCGACTACAAACATATTCATCTTGCCAACCCAAAATTGCCTGGCACAGAATCTGCGTGATAATTCACCCATCCACAGAAACGCCACTTACCGACGTTTTCAATCCAGACACAGTTTGTTTGGTCAGGATTTCCCCTCCCAGGGTCCCACCTCCCCCTGGCGCACCAGACGAACGGCTGTCATCTGCTTCTTCGTCATCATCCCTTGGTGCATTCCGAATGAAACTCTTTTGTTTTGCATTAAAAACTGGTTGGTGGTGCAATAACCATCTTGAAACATATGAAAGTCAATGGGAAAGATGACAACCCATATTATGCCATATATGAAATGGAAAATGAAAAATGTTCCAAACCACCAACAAGAAAATGTCTTTGGAAGATGATGCGCTTGTTGGCTTGAGGGATTCAGAAAATGTACTGTTTCTTCTTGGTTTTTGTGGAGGTGGAATAGCAGGGCTGTTCAAGCATGCCCCAACGTGACACAGTAAATGAAGAGATTGTACAACAAAAACATACCTAAAGGATTCTAGACATGGCGTTTGACATCCCGGAAAAATCAGATGCCAACACCTGAATAAACCACGAGTCATGGCCTTTTCTGGATACCTTGTGACTAAGTCACAAGACCTTTTGGTGGGGTAGCATGTTCTTCACAATGAGTGAAGATCACTGTGCATACCTAAGATCTACCATTCCCGAACCCATGTACCATGTCACATTGCTTATATGTTCATTTCATAATGTTCAAAAAATGAAATTCATCATGATGGTTACAACGCCCCACTTTTTCACGTGTGCAGGACAGTTCAGTTAATTAAACATATTATCATATCTCCCAACTCCATGGCAAACCTTAGCTGCCAAACCAAGGTTGGCTCAGTTGAGACAGCTGGTGATGAAATGCCCATTCTTTATGGCCAAACAGTTCCGCATCATTTACTGATCACAAGTTTTTTTTTCGTTGTTTTAAACCTTGTTTTTGTGTGATTGCGTTTTTTTGGACGGGTTAAACGTGGTTAAACCATCATTTAATGCGGTTAAATAAAGCTATTTACTGGGGTTCGACTCTGATTTGCATGTCATCACTTTTTCAAAACCGCCCCAGACAACGATTCGGTCGAGGGTACTGCCACACATCGTGCATCTCCTGGTTCTCCTGGTCCGGTGCATTCTCGATGCTGTAGTCTTCCCTCGGCGAAGGAAGTACTTTCGGGGGCTGTGCGGGTTGGGGAGTTGACTGCGTGTAATCCCCACGGTGGCATATATCCTGACACGCAAAAATTACTTTACTTCGAGTGATCCCCACCATGGCATTTATCGATTTGTTACTGGCAAATCTTCTGGCATTCTATCTGACATATCTTCTGGCATTCTATCTGGCATATCTCATGGCATTTTATCTGGCATATCTTCTGGCATTCTATCTGGCATAGCTTCTGGCGTTCTATCTGGCATTTTATCTGGCATATCTTCTGGCATTCTATCTGGCATATCTTCTGGCACACTTTCTGCCAATCTATGTGGCATATCTTCTGGCATTCCATCTGACATTCTATCTGGCATATCT
>Ga0126342_10019247_pt1 | contig 11616 bp, 10 predicted proteins | sample Cyp1metagenome_FD_92528 | JGI IMG/M metagenome (GOLD analysis project Ga0126342, IMG submission 92528) | Coral microbial communities from Lord Howe Island, Old Settlement Bay, Australia - Cyphastrea 1 metagenome | ecosystem: Host-associated > Invertebrates > Cnidaria > Coral ... | reverse complement strand
TGGTGGGGTCAGAGGTGAATCCATCTCTGCGACGTCGTTGTTTCCAATATGTGTGGAGATGTAATCTCCAAACTTGTACACCACTGGTCATGCTGAAAGAGCTGGCAAAGTTGGTGAAAAACATCGACGCCAACAACTGCTAAAAGAGTTGAAAAGAGACGTTTTGGTGCAGAAACGCTATAAAAACGCCAGGCGCCTGACGCGCCCGCGACCTGGTGGTTTCAACCCCTCTGAAAAATGATGGAGTTCGTCAGTTGGGATGATGAAATGCCCAATATATGGAAAAAATAAGGAAAAATGAAAGCCATGTTCCAAACCACCAAGCAGATAACATAAATTATAATATATATATATATATATGGTTGAGATCGCCAACCGGAAAAGACATGAGATTCCATGAGTCTGTAAGCTCAGAGGTCATGGCTATGGATCAAAACCATGGCACTGATGAATACAACAAGATAACTGGTGAAATGTCATTCCCCGCAGAGATGGTTCCAGAAGGATTGACAACCTATCCTCCTTTGGAATGGTCCTTTGAACAGAGTGCCTCAGGGATACCGGAATACCTCTCCCTAACCTGCCAGTAGATTTCGTAGCTGCCATGTCTGCCATGTTTGCATGGCATATGTTCCATATTTTTTTCTCCATGAAACATCCAAAAAAAAGTGGATGCTTCGTCAAATCCCCCTAAGTTGAAGGATCTCTCATGATACCATCTGGTTATGACATTCACAGTTTGCCATGGAAAGATCCACCCATTTTATAGCTAGCTAAATCTATTTTTATATTTTTTTATGGGCCATTGTGCTATGTTAGTCATAACCAGAGGGTATCTCCCTTTTTCATCCTGAGTTACTTCGGCCAAAAAATCTCCCGAGCGTCCTCGGGTTCCCCGGCCGTCGAACCCTTCAGGTCCAGCCAAATTCGCCTCACCTGGCCGGGCCAAATCCACACCACTCGCCATGGCAAAAAAACAGTAGTGCAGCATTGCCATGAACAAAAAACACCCGATGATACCGTTATGAAGTTTTCAAGTCTCCCTCTAGACACAACTTTATACAACTATGAAACACGGCCCTTCACTAGTTGGTTCAGCTCCAATGCTGGTTAAATCAAATTTACTTCGTTTGTTTCAATACTGACCTGGTCCCAACGAAGAAACCACCTCCAGAAAACCCAATCCCAATCCTAAATATCATATCATATCAACTAAATTGTCCCGCGAATATTCCCATGAAACCATAGATTTCGTCCATATTCCTCTCGGAAAAATCAACAAAAACCACGGAAAAAAAATTGATGGGTCTGACCTGGTCTGACTAATCACCATTCATAGCATTCATCACCACTAATGTCCTCTAGTTATGACTAACATAGCCATGGTATAGATGGCCCATAGAAATAGATGATTTTCCCAGCTAGAAACCTCCATTTATTTTGGGGATTTTCCATGGCTATGTTAAATAACCAGAGGGTAATATACAGTATCACTAATCCCCACCTTGCAGGGCGGCTCGTTGCAACAGCTGTCGCGCTGCGCTGTGAACAGCGTGCTGCACCACCCGCTTTCCGCGGCGGTCCTGGTGCAGCACATCGGCCTGCGCCTGGCCGTTTCGCAGGGTAACCAACAAGCCATAGCCTCTGGTAAACATACAAAAAGCTATTGAACATGGCCATTTAGTTCCTTGATTTACCATGATTTACCCACACAAAATGGTGGGTTTTCCATAGTTATGTTAGTAAACATCTTAGTTTACTAGAGAGTAACGCGGATAGATTTTTCGTAACCCCCCAAAAAAAGATTGATGATTCAGTGATTCATCATTGTTTTTCGCTCTAGGGCGTGTGACTCTTCTATCTTTGGCTTTCAAGATTTTTGGGATATTCCATGGTTGACAGGGTGATGATAATATATTGTACAGTAATACACTTGTAACATATTATAACATCTTGCAGAGCACTTCGTAAGTGGGATGCACATCCAAGTAATGGATCAACCACGTACGATGGGCAGATTTACCCTCGGGCAATCAAACAAGGCTGGAAAATCACGATTTTGAACAAGCTTTGTTCGTGCATTTTCCCATACACATGGACATTTTCCGGTGCCATGTTTGATGAAACCAGAGGTTTGTTACGGCCAACCTTTTTGTAGGGTTGAACATGGTTGAACTATGTGACGACGAGGTGCGTCACGGCAACCAACAATCCAACTGAAAATAAGGGTTAAGATGGTTTAAGGGATTGAACCCAATTTTTTTTCAGCCAACTTCTACCGAAAGTTGCAGCGAAAATGACGCTGACCCATTGCCTGCAGCAAAAGCTGGCAGTGCGCCACAGAGCCCCGCTGCGCCGCCACCATTAACGGTGTCTCCTGATCAAATCGCCGGGATTTCATCAGATTCTAAGATCAGTTATCAATGGCCATTTCAGGAACCGGTTGATTGGAGGTACCTACTATATTATATATATAAGGCCTATATGATCCTGAAATTCCCATTGAAGTTAGGAGATCACTTAGTAAAGGCCTCGGATTTTACGCATGTCCTGACTGGGATGGATAAAAATGGCGGATTTCTGGTGGAAAATGATGAGAACTAGTTGGTGGTATACCTACCCCTCTGAAAAAATGATGGAGTTCGTCAGTTGGGATGATGACATTCCCAGTATATGGAAAAAGAAAAAATGTTCCAAACCACCAACCAGAAAGAAAAGTATGTACTCCTTCCTCGCAGTCACAGCCGCTGGTCGTGCGTGCAAAATCCGTTGACATTGACGGGGAGGTCCTATTCTCTGTGGATAGAACATGATAGAACCATACGAATCGCAAAACATGCGACTCAGGGGCAAAAGAATCAAACCGTTTCGGGCCGACTTTTCCATTCCTGTTGTTTCAAAAAATCAAATTTGTTTGTGTATAATACTTATATAATCTTATATACTTATACTTATATATACTGGTTGGTGGTTTTCACCATCTTGAAACATATGAGTCAATGGGAAGGATTATCCCATATACATCCATATACTATGGAAAATAAAAGCCATGTTTGAAACCACCAACCAGTATATCTCATTAACCATTATCAACCATTATTAACCACTATTAACCATTAAATATATACTACAAAAGTTTCTTGGTATTCCCAATCACTTGTGGGTCACCTGCTTGACCCCGAAAACCACCCCGAAAACCGGTCCTGTGTGATTGGCAAAGCGTCGACGGTGGCCCTGGCCGCAAGCAAGAGCTCAATGCATTCGCTTCCTGGGCAGGTCAAATCCTGTTTTTTTTGCAGCACAAATGATTGGTGGTGAGAAATACCAATGATTCAGAAGGGCGATAATGGTGATGTTCAACACCTATGATGATAATTGATAGTCAATGATTTGTTTCTTTTCCTGGGTTTTTGATGGGTGTCTTTTAATGGGTCTTCAATTGTTTTGAACATGTTTGAAGCATCCCCCACAATTCGCGGATCCGTAGAATTAATTCAAATTCATCCCTTGACATACCGACATACCGTCCCGTAAACGTTTACAGTTCGATGTGGAGTTTACTTATCATGTCTAGACTTTCGGGAAACCATGGATTTTCATGGATTTTCCAAATTTATTTTGGCTTCTAGGGGAAGGGTCAGGTACTTCTCCAGCTGGTTCCGCGGCCAAGTCGCTCTGCAGCTCGCTGGCCGGGCATTTGGTCCCCTTGGCAGCCAACCAGAGGGGCGTCGCGCCACTGCTGTCCCTCTCCTGAAAATCATGGGACAAAGCGGGGAAAAACATGGCAAATCATCTATGATTGTAGGATATTGTCATTGTAGGTTTGTTCATGGGAAAATCCTCGATGATTGTAGGTCATGGGAAAATCATCCATACTTGGAGGTTTGTTCATGAGAAAATCGTCTCATAGCTATGGAAGATGCAGGATTATGGGGGATTATGGAAGCCATGGACCATTTACATAGTGTGATAATTTGCTTATCAAAAATGGTGAGTTTCTATGTCACTATGTTCAATCAAAACTTACCCTTCAGGAAGCAAACATGGCTGGCTGGGAAATCCCCTATACATGGAGGTTTGTCCATGGGAAAATCATGTACAAATGGGGAATGAATTGTCCATAGCCACGTTTGATTACCGGAGGGTACAAATAACATTACCAAACCATCAACATGTGGAATCTACTCAATCGAATCTACAAAGAGTTTAAAGTTCAAAGGAACATGCTGATTGCTTGTACATCTCCCATCACAGGTCAAAACGGCTTTCTTTTGACCTTCTTTCAATTGAAGGGCAAAAGCTTCCACTCGAAAGCATCCGCCGTTCCACCACCCAACTCGAAATATCCGTCCAAAATCAAAGATGTTGCACATCCAAAATATAGTCCATCTTCAATAACCAATCTTAATTAATCTTAAATCAATCCCTCAGAAATTAAGATTCAGAAAAAAACAAAAAACATCACTATATCAATCTTTATCAGATTATAATTTATTAATAATCATATATATAATATATAATCAATCTGGGTGATCAGGGATTGAAATCCTATTCAAATCATCAGAAACGGCACCTCGACATCTGCGCCCTCCAGCAACCATTGCTGCAACATCTCGGGTAGCGCCAGTTCTGCGGCACCTAAAAACGCACGAAGCTCTGAGATGGCTGTGAAAACATGGGAATCCCTAAAAACTGACCAGTGAATTATGGGAAAATATGGGAAAATCCTGACAAACCAAAGGATTCAACCCAGATTGGGACATGTGGGTTGACACATGGCAGGAAAATGCAGAAAAATATGATTCAAAATAAGCCTTTAAGCCTTAACAAACATGTCAATGAGCTTTGCTTGTTTGTTTCCTCGCAATTTCTTGGCTGAAAAAAAGAAATGAATGGAATAAGTCAGGAAATTGCGGATCAATAGCAAGGACATCACATAGGTCAAGCACATAAGATGGGGATATTTACCTAAGAATCGGGTCCTAATGGGATATACAGAGCAATTCTGGTAACGTCACCTCTCATGATCGAATCTGGCAATAGACATATCCCCCATGGTTGTCCATGATTGTCCTATTTTTGAAGCCCTATGTTTTTCAGGGATTTCCATTTGCCTTGCTAAATCAGAGGCTAATTTGTTACTGTACCCACGGAGATCATAAAATCCCCATTGTGGTCGGTTGAAGAGCCCTGTTCTTGTTATATCACTTTGAACTGTTATGTCAAGGATACAACCATGGAAACCCAAAGTTGTAATGTTTCATTTTGTTGATCTCCCTGTGTTTGTTGTCTTTGCAAGACTATCCATGCCCATGCAAAAGTTGGGGAAACATCAATAAACATCATGGTCCATGCTATGAATAGCCGCAGTTTCCAAACAAACACTGTGGAATTCGACAAACCATTGCATTTTATGGCACTTTGCATCTTGTAATGTTCCGCAGAGAAAGCAGCCACAAAATTCTATAACTGAGAGGGTAGTCAGTGGCCATGTCTGTTTGCTAGACGGTATCACAATCGTCCTTTATTGCCCGCAGGTTGACTGGTGGTATGTCAATTTTCATAGAATCGTGTGTCCCCAATTCCTGTAGCTAGAAAAAATAGAAGTTGCAACCACACATTTGAACAAATTCTTATTTGCTGAGTTTCGAATGGGGCGCCAAAACAAGCACCAAAAAGACATGGCTTTGATGCACGTGTTAAAATATGAAACCAATTTTAAGCCCTACTTGCCTTACTTTCCAGATTTTTTCCAGTTACCATTTGTTTGATCCCCTAGAAATGTTCCATATGATAATCTCTGGCCGAATGCCTGTCTTCATCACTTTTCATAGATCAAAATCTAACATGTTTGCTGCAACAAAACCAACCCCCTCCCCTATTGATCCTGTGAAAAGTCCAGATCTTCATAGATTTTTCGCTGAAAGAACACCAAAAAAAACGGGGCGGGCGACGAATTCATCACCCCCTTCTCCCCAGCTGCCGCCATGGGCGCGTTGCATGGAGTGGCGCCCCCCTGCGCGGCGCAGCAGCGATGCACAAAGGCTGTGCTGCTTCACCTCCGACGCATCCAGGGCCGTGCCTCCGTGCCTGAAATGCAGAGCTTTGATCCTTGGTAGAGTTATATAGGGGGGATTATTATGTTTATATATGTTTATAATTTATATATATATATACATATATATATACCATGGGTAGGGGTTCTATAACTCATCATGAGATGTAAAACATAACAAAACTATACTGTAATAAAATAATGAGCATATGACTCTCTTGTTTTTCAGATTTTTTGCGGAGTTCAAAACATGTTCCACCCATGATTCACGAGGGTATTGAAACCAAAAAACGGTCGGATTTATTCAACACGGACACGGTCGGGTTTTCGCCATCAAAAAATGGAGATTCAACCAACCATAAGGGAATATCTAAAGTTTAAGCATCTTTTTGTACCTCAAATATGGAGGTTTCCTTTGTTCTTCTTCCCATCGTCCAATAAATGGGGAAACCAAGCATGGTAAATCGAGTTGAAACGAGCACTGATGGGGATTTCATTCAACCAACCAAAAGATTGGGGTAAATGGACGGGATATATATAACAAGCCCAAATGGGGAAATTCTCCAACATTGTCCAACAATTGGGGATATCATGCTGATATCGCCGTAACAATGTGGATCATACCCCCAACCATGATTAATCTGCAGATTGGTCATGGTATTTGGATGTATTTGGAACTCAAAAGATGCTGGTCATGGAGAGACACAATCCATGGGAAACACCTGGTTTCAAGCATTTTCAAGCTACCTCCCAAGTCCCAAGCTGAAGGGATAGGGGTTTTCACCTATCGCAGGACCGCAGGATGTGGAGAAGCCACGATTTGAACATGTTCCGAAGGGGAAACCATTGGTTTTCCACATCGTTTCCTATCTTTACCCTACGGTAAATCCAATCTCTTCTGATTTTGTAGCTTCAATCAGCAGGGCTCTTTAGATGGTTGTGAAGGTTTCTTTTGCAAGCGAGCTGCGAGCCATCATTTCTTAGTTACCACGTATACAACCCCATTCATGTAACAATTGCACACAATTGTTGGTTATAAAGTTCCATTATTGCTTCGACATAGCTACTACTACCTAATTGTACACATTTCATGTCGTTCCTTAAGAAAATAATACCACTAATCCAAAAACATCATCAACATATCACGACAATTCCACACCTATATCCATTTACTTATATCGAACAGGTCTCAGGTCTCAAATTCCAGATTTTCCCATCTTTTTCCATAGCTTTCCTGCGCCCAGTGACGCCAGCCGGCCATCCCATGTCTTGAAGGGTCTGGCATTGGGCGATGCCCAAGGATTCGCCCGGGGACGTCCCGCCGCGTCCAGCAGTAGCAGCTCCTAACGGAAGCGCCGAGCCAAGCGCCGGTGAAAAATGGAGGGCTTGAAAAATGGGGAGATATCAGTGGGATATGTATCATGATCCCAATCTTTATGGAGATAGAATTATAATGAATTATAGATATTCTGATTATATCAGATGGGATATGCTTCGGAGCTATATCTTCTTAATTATATATATTCAATTTATTACAGTAATTGTCCCAAAAAAAACATATATTCCATTTTATTATTCAGTATACCAATCCATAGATGATCCCCCTATCCCCATTTTTTCTTCAGAGATTTACCAACCAGCCATGTATGTTTTTCAAGCGGAAAATCTGGGCATCTGATGGGGATATGATGGGGATCATATATCCACAATGGGATCTGTTCTGGGATAGTTGATGGGATTGAGAATGGATCCAGCAATGGATTGGACAAACCGCTCGGATGTCATCCTGGGTAAAATCCCCCGATATATCGAGGTTTTCCCCTGAAAAAAATGGAGCTTTATAGCTGGGAAAACATCTAAAAATGTGGTGGATTTTCCGATGGAATCGAAGATAGCGATTGAACATCACCCATTTTTTTGCCTATTTATTGATATGTTATGGGATGTGTTGTGGGAATCAATGGATTGAGAATGGATTGGGATTCAGGGGATTTAACGGCCTGTGGGATATGTTACGGGAATATCAATGTTGCTGCCAATTGGGGATATGACATGATATGCCCGAATCAATGGATTCGTTGGGAAAATCGAGGTTTCCTGTGCCCTTTTGATTTCCCATCGAATGTAAACCAAGCATGATTTTTATAGGGACCAAACCAACCAGGATTCATGGACGTTTGACCAACGAATATAGAAAGTGGGGATGTCTTGGGATCTTTTAGAATATCGAAAAAGTGATGGGGAAATATGTGATTTTCTGAGACTAAACAGGATGTAAGGAAACAGCCTTGGGATTTTGTGGGTGTTGTCCAAACATGGCGTATATAATACTAACTACTTCAACGAGTTATCATGGGGATATGTTGGGGTCTATGGATTGCACGCCAACAGTCCGTGTTCAACCCCGCACCGCTTGGACTAAAACCCTTCTGAAGAATTTCTATTCATGTTTGATATTGACGAAAGATATATAATTCACATTCATTTACTAACATGGATCCAGCAACGGGGAAGACGGGAAGATCACCAGATATCAATGGAATCAATGGCTTGGTTTCAGGATCATTTTACAGGAGACCAGTGTGGTATACCTTCAAATAGAGGCTTTCCTGTCAAGTCAATGCATGGGTAATTTTCATCTTGGGACATCAGTAGATCCAGTAGTGCATCACTGTTGGGTGGTGCAGTTTGGGATCACCAACGGGGGGTATGGGGCTGACATCTGGGATCACAAGCAATGCATTTCTCTTGGGACATCAGGGTACTAACTTATCAACGTCTGGAGAAAGTGGGGCATACTGATCAAGATAAGTACCTACCAGGACCTACCACCCAATCCACCACCCCATGGTGTAAACGAATGTCTTCATGGGAGCCCTAGAGCCATGCAAAACATGAGATTGAGATATTTTCATGTTGATAATTTTCGAAGGAATGGATCGTGACTTTTTATAAGGGTATTTCTTTCAACTGGCAGGAGCAAGAATCGTTCAACAGCATCTGTTTCGTAAGCTAACTAATTTTGAGATTTGGCGGAACAAAAAAAACAGTGTGGTATAATTCCTTCCCTTACACATCCCCCAAGACCATGGTTTAGCAGGGAGATTCAGACATGTTTGGGACCCAATTTATGGTGGTGTAAAAAAATATTGGTGTTTTCCCATCCCATCTGTTGGTTCTAGATGTTTTTAGGGGTATAATCCCAACAAAAAATTAGATATTCTGGTTGGTGGTATACCTACCCCTCTGAAAAATATGAAAGTCAGTTAGGATGATTATTCCCAATACATGGGAAAATGAAAAATGTTCCATTCCACCAATCATATATTTGTAAGTAATATCCCCCCGATCTTTTTGGTTGTTAGTAATATCTCTATCCATTGCTGCTGGTTGGTGAACCCCCTCACCAGCGAACCGGGTCCCATGGCCAAGTTTCCAAGCATCTGGAGTTGCCTGGAAAAATGGTGGGTGAAGAACTGCAAGAGTATATAGACACATGAATCAAAAATCCCAATATGACGATAAACATATTATAAATGATATATATATATATTATCACATCACCATTGATCACATCACCATTGATCACATCGTGTATATATATATACATATAATACATATATATATATATAGATCATCTTTATGGTGCATAAAATGATGGTTCAGCCACCTTAAAAAACCACATCAAACGACAGGAGGCCGCGCCTGCCGCCGCGGCCTCGTAGAGCAGCGCATTGGCCGCGCCCGGCGACAACACGGCGCCGTGCAGACGCAGGAGCTCGGCGCAGCCGCGGCAGCCTGCTAGGCCAGTTTCATCATCATGAATACCCTCTGGTTTAATAGGATTTAATGGGATTTTATGGTGGTTTAATAGGATCTAATGGGATTTCAGATTGGATTTACCCTCTGGTTATGTCAAAATAGCTATTGAAAATGGCCATTTATAGTGGATTTTCCCATTAAAAATGGTGATTTTCCATAATTATGTTAGTTTACCAGAGGGTAATTCTTATGATTGTCATTATCACATGTATAGTTGTAATAATCATTATTTCATGATTGGATAACTAATGATAATTACCATATAATGTTACTTGACCAATGATAATACAATGATAATTATAACTATATATGAATAACTATGACTAATCATTATAGCCAGTTTTATATAGTTATGATAATTACAATGATGTTGATAATTAATGATATTTGGCATTGATCATATCACTATCAATGTATAATTAATTGATATATATATATTATGAAATAGTATTGGATAATAATTATATAATAGTTATAATAGTTATTCATATTCATGATATGGAATTATAATTATATGAATAATTGTTATGATTGTCATGATTGTTATAATCGATATAGCTACAATGTACAATTGCAATTAATGTGGATAAAACAATGAATGCCATAGACCATCCCTCAGTCATCCCATTTTTATAGCTTGTATAAACCATTCCCAAATGGGTAGTTTATGACATGGTTTTGTCCACTTTATATTGAATTATAATTATAATTATATTTGAATAGTTGGTCATTGATATTTTGTTATAATTACAATGTAGTACTATGATTGTTTATGGTGATAATATGATGATATGGTGATAACGATCCATATGTGAACATATATCAATATCCAGATCTTATATTTAAATACTATGATTGTGAATGGTGTTCATCTCCAATTTGGTCATTGAAGGATGATAGGATTGGAGAAGATATCCAGAATTGCTGATATTATAGTGATTATAATCCAGGATAATATGGTAAGAGATAATGTGATTCGACAATGCAGATGTATGGGAGTTGAATATGATATGCTTACCTTATTTTTTGAATACTATCCCATTAGATGATTTTTGGTATCATTATATACCCAAATTATTGTTTTCTATTTCAATATATAGTTTAATAGTTCTTGATTGTTGATCTATTTAAATCATGATCTGATTTTAAAAAAATGTCCCACTATACGGATATTATCCCATTACGTCACCAGATTACATCGTATTCTGGATATTGAATGCCTGATATGATAGGATATGATATGATACTCATATTTTCTGGATAACATACCCACATTATTATGATATATTATGAAATGATATGATATGATATGATATGATATATGACTATCAACTATTAATCATTAATTATAAATTAATAATTACTAATGGATTGTTCCTGTATAATTATTGAGTACTGTTTATCAATTATTAGTTATCAAATATTAATTCGTGATTATTAATTATCAATTATTGATTATCCATGATTATCCCCATTAAATCCCATATTGCCCCAGATTTTCTGGATCATCAAATTTGGAATGGCAACTCCTCTTTTTCCAGTTGTTAAACCACTGATCAGAAAATTGCAACACTCCTATTTTACTTGAGCCAAAACAAGGTACATACACCTCATGATTTATGAGGGTACGTGTCCCGAATCACCCCTCCTGGACAGTGGGTGATTTAGGCCATTGTCCACTTTGGGACACTACACAACAGCCTTTGCTATTGATGAACGTCCTTGAACTACTTCGAAAC
>Ga0126342_10019246_pt1 | contig 11616 bp, 11 predicted proteins | sample Cyp1metagenome_FD_92528 | JGI IMG/M metagenome (GOLD analysis project Ga0126342, IMG submission 92528) | Coral microbial communities from Lord Howe Island, Old Settlement Bay, Australia - Cyphastrea 1 metagenome | ecosystem: Host-associated > Invertebrates > Cnidaria > Coral ... | reverse complement strand
TCTATCTCTATCTATCTCTATCTATCTCTATCTATCTCTATCTATCTCTATCTATCTCTATCTATCTCTATCTATCTCTATCTATCTCTACCTATCTCTATCTATCTCTATCTATCTCTATCTCTATCTATCTCTATCTATCTCTATCTATCTCTATCTATCTCTGTCTATCTCTATCTATCTCTATCTATCTCTATCTATCTCTATCTATCTCTATCTATCTCTATCTATCGATCTATCGATCTATCTATCTATCTGTCTCGCTTTCATCTGTCTATGTGTCTAGCTGTCTACCTGTCTATCCATCCATCTATCTATCTATCGATCTATCTATCTGTCTATCTGTCGACCTGTCTATCTGTGGTGCAGTGTCATTCAGTGAAATGTAGTGTAATGTAGTGTAGTGGAGTGTAGTGGAATGTAGTGTAGTGTAGTGTAATGTAGTGTAGTGTAGTGAAATGTAGTGTGGTGTAGTGTAATTTAGTGTAGTGGAGTGTAGTGGAGTGTAGTTGTGTATTCGTAGTTGTAGTTGTAGTGTAGTGGAGTGTAGTGTAGTGTAATGTACTGAAGTGTAGCGGAAGGTAGCGTACTGTAGTGTAATGTAATGTAGTGAAGCGAAGCGACATCTGAACCTCCAAAAGTGGTCCGACCCCCTAGTGCTTTGTACATTTTCACTTCGAAATGTGCTTCGCGCCACAACGGCGTGCGCTTTTTCGACATCTCAACTGCCAAAAGTGGTCCGCACTCCTAGTGTTTTGTGCATTTTGACTTGGAAATGTGCTTCACGCCACAACGGCGTGCGCTTTTTCGACATCGCAACTTCCAAAAGTGGTCCGGAGCTGAGGTATTTTGTACATTTTGACTTGGAAAGTGCTTCGCGCCACAACGGCGTGCAATTTTTCATCTCTCATCTGGCCAGCTGGCTCCGCACCCGCCGCTTTAGCGAGCCTACTTTTCGACCCTCCGGAGCCCCAAATCATTGGAACAACACAGTGAATCGCGACTTTCCTACCTTTTCTCGCATCTGCATCTTCTTTCTTTTTAATCTTTCTCTTCTACTCTTCTTTCTTCTAATCTTTCTCTTCTCTCTGCCTCTTCCCTGCTCTGCTTTTCATCTGTCCATATTGTCGGAAGTTTGACTTCTAAACTTCCTTCGATAACCACTTCTGACTGGGCCGCCATGACTGGGTTGATATTTGACCCAGCGGCTTTGCTTCCATTGAGCGTCCTCCCTTCGGCCCTTCCCTTTGGAGGCGCCTTGCCACTCGTGGTAACCTGGGTATCAAAAACAACAGAGTGCACTGTGTAACCCTGTAAATGACAATAACGATGAAGAAATGATAATGAACATAACAACACACACACAACAACTAAACATAACGACAAATAGATAACGATATACTATATATATATGATATAAGAAACACCGTTCACCCCCCTGGAAGAAAATGTGACGTCGGGATGGTTCCACTAATCATCATCTGCAGTGAAATCGTCGTACCCACATTCATCCACATTCATGGTGTCAGGCTTCTGATCTTCTGCAACCATGTTTGAAGAACGAAAGCTGGCAATATGGACAATTGCAAACGATATGGGAGATGCAAACACAAATTGCCTCAATTTGCCTTTTCAAGAAATCCATCTTGCCCTGTCCTGCACAATCAACTTGTTCGGGAAGGAATGGCTCATTGGCTCATTTTGTCAGCCTTTAATAACCTTCGTATACATCTAATTATTACATGCCAAGTGCGCTCCTCTCAATCCGTTGCATTCCACCACAAAGGAGTCTGTGCATTGCAACATCATTCAAATGCCGAGCTGCCGCCATTGCGATCTGACGGTTGCCACTCCCATTGTGCACTTCCCTCACTTTCCCAGCCGCTGGCTTTCTTTTGCCTGCATCGGCGGGTGATCACTCAGCCGTTGGACAATCGCAGCTGCTAAACCGCGGTTGAAATCCTGGCGACTTCCAACGGTCTCGGACATTTGATCCACAGCTGTCCTTCAGCCTCCATTGAAAACATGATCGAGATGTTGCATACGTACGGCCATGAATCAGGTATGTAAGCGAGAAACACGCACACACGCATATATAATTATAATATATATATATCACTATATATATATAATCATGTATGCACATAATATCACATATAATTATACATAATTATACATACTTACAGGGGTATGGCTCACAATTGGTATATCAACCATTGGATTTCATCTCGACCCATCTGCGCTTTTGCGGAAACGGCACCTCTCAGCCTCAGCGGCCTCTTCTGCTGCCTGGAGACCCAAGGTATGGCCCAGGAGACGTCTCGTTACTACCCTGCGGTAACCTAACATAGCTTGAAGAATGGATGGTTACAATAGATGAACATACAATATAATATAAATGACGATTTACCCATAAAAATGTGTGTTTTTCTATACGTAGTTTTGCTATGTTTTGCTTCATTACCAAAGGGAAACAATGACGCGAAGAAACACCTACTTTTGTAGGAGTAGGAATGTGCTACTATTATGAAAAAATATACCATACTTTTTTTTACTTTTCTCGACATATTTGGTAGTCAGTTATCTTCTATGTGGGCATGGCTTCAAGTTACAGCAGGCTAGCCCTGACTTGCTGATGAGCATGCAACAGCCTTCATGTCCTTGATCTGTTGCATCTCTTCCTTCTTCCTGCGCTCCTGACATACGGATACATACGGGCTATAACAAAGTTTTGCTTTTCTCACCCTGTTCTTTGAACCATCCAAGGTTCTGAACTTGAAATCAAGGATTCTCTCTCAAATCTTGATAACGATCCTAGGTCCTTGAGAACCTCTATAACATTGATTTCATGTGATTTGGATTGATTTGGGTATGCAACTTCTACCATGAAGCTCCGGGTGCCCAGCATGACACCTCTAAAATGGCTTGGTGCTGCTTCTGGAGTTGACCTTGCACCGAAGGCTGATGTACCCATTATGCCCCTCACTGTTGGGGTATTTTACACGGGGCACTAGTCGCAGTTTAGAAGTTTGGCTGATTCACACGTCAATGTATCATGTATCAGCAGCACGAATCGTCGGCACGGGTGTTGATTCGGCAACCTCACCTACGAAAGAATATGAACCTATTTGCCTCAAGCCTCAACAAATCATAGCATGAAAACATATGAAAACACGATGGATTTACCAATGCAGCACTTGGCCAATTTGCCCCCGCTGGCTCCGCTGAAATCTGGTTGTATCAATCTTTTAGGGCCAATTCTCCGACCCACAGCCTTGGCCTGCTGTGTCAAAGTGAAGGTCAACCACAACCACACCAACAGCAGCAGCAGCAGAGCCACAACAGCAGCAGCTGTAGCAACAGCCAAAGCGATTGTTAACAGCAACAACAATTATCATTGGATGATAAATTCTCATCATTATGATCATTCACGAATTCATGACCATGCTTCAAACACATCCAGGTGCTGACAAGTGGCGCACTTGCTTGCGGAGCTCTTGTGGCAAGGATTCTACAGATGCGGCAAATGGACCAGATGCAACGGATGTCGCAGAGGCTGAGTCAACAGCAACTGGCAACAAGTCCTTGGTGCAGCGAAAATTGTTGCACCTTTGGCAGGTGCACACCCATGTTTCTTCTTTGAGAAGACATTGAAGACAGTGATACTCTTTGCCTCTGGTGGATATCGACAGTTTGTTTAATGATTACTCAAAAAAGCAATGAAACTCCTCCAAACAAATCAGCATTGCAGTAGTCCGTCAATTTCTGGCATGTATTTTCGGCGCCCTTCCCATTGCATTCTGAATTCTAAGACAAACCTGCTGCCAGTTTGATTGTTGTTCTTGCCTCGGTTTGGGGCGATTCTGACCCTGATCTGGCCCCCTTCTAAATCCCTTTTCTCACGAAACATGTTTTCAGTGCTAAACGGTCTTTGGAAGCTTTAGCGCGCCAGAACGGCAATTGAACATACAAGCTTTCCAAGTAATTCATAGTAATTCACCTCATTGCATTCCCGCCCAAATATACAAGTCTACATCAAGACTCTTGCGGTATGGGAGCCCGACACACAGGGCAAGGCAAACCAGCCGCGTCAACATTGCCTGTACTCGCCTCAATTCTGATAGGGAACCTGGGACGACCTGGAGCTATGCTTCAAAATCTTCAAACTGGTCATCTCAAGACCCATGGGGCTACCCAGAAAAAACTAACTTGACCCCAACTATGGAGGTTGCAGCACTTCGATATCGGGCAAGGGATCCAAAAATTAGATGGTACGGTATCGGAATATATCGGAATCTTGCATCGTTGCCAAAATGTCCGTGCCCGCATGAACTCGTCTCGTAATTCCAAAGATTCAACCGGCAACTGTATGTGAAAGAAACATGACCCATTAGAACCCCACCTTGTGGACTGTATTTGCACAGGACTTCTAAGTCTACTGTACATTGTTTCCTTCAGATTTTTTGCCTCCGCCAAGCTGCCTTGAGTTGGTCTTCCAACACTCCGAGGTCGCCCGAGAGATCCTTACACCTCGTCTCCTGGGGGAGAATAGGGAGCTGCTGCCCATTGGGATCTACAGAAAGCCTGGGACAAGGCAAACTCCCATCATGAAGAAACGGTGCATTCATGACGTGAAACAGTTTCTTGACGACACATGTATGATACAAACAAAACATGGCACACAGCCCGGAAGTTCTAAAATCATCTAAAATCCAGGTATTTGCGGAGAAACTAAGGAACAACCCGGTATAACCCGGTAAAAGGATGTAAAAGGCCCAAACTGCTGGGAGTCAGCATGAGTCAGTCATCTGCCCAAGTTTCACTCTTCCGCTTCTTTGCAAGGCAAGACTTCCTGAATCCAGTGATCCGCAACGCCGTTGGAAACTGGAGGGCAGGGGTGGTCATGTCATGCAGCGCAGGATCTAAGATCCAGGATGGTCCAGGATTGCAGCAAATCTATTGTGTTCATGTCATCACTGTCATCAACTCAACTTTCTCATGTCCATGTATCAATTCAATTCATGTATCTTGTTGATTCTTGTTGCATCTTCATGTTATGTCCCAGCTGTCCTAACTCTTTCGTTACAGTACAACAAGATGTTTCACAGCTGCGCAGCTCTGGTTGCCCAAGGTTCAGGTCGTCCTTCACGGTCGCCAGTTGTTCCTCGAGGCTGGGCTCGTCGGGCTCCTCCTCCATCTCCTCCCCTTCTTCCTCAGCTGGGGAAAGCCATGTCCAAAAACGGCCTTGCCACGGGTGCCCTGCATCTACACTTGGTATGCCACTTGGCATATATTAGTCACTGTGTTTATGATTGTGTATATATATATATATATGTGTGTGTGAACATTATGAACATGCAACTAATTACGTGTGAATATGACTGCACACATACACACGGGCACATGTACGCACCCGACGCCTATTATTATTCCGCACTTAAAGGAAAACACAAAAGCGTGCATTTAAGTTTGCATTCTACCAAGAATATAATCCAATACTAGCATATATATATATATATGTATTATTGATGAAATATACATATATATATATATATATGTATAAGCACAAATCAAATGCCTTTGTAAAATCTAACACCAGAGTTCCACAGTTCCACCAGGTGGCGATTTGCCTCAGCTGCATCTGGCGCTTGCTTTGCAGCTCCAAGAGCAGCTCCTCCATTCGACTGATCTCCTCGGCCAAATCCACCAGTTGCGCTGAGAGCTCCGCCTCTGCTGGTTCAACTGGCACAGTGTTTTAACTAGAAAATCCGATGGTGACATAAAGTTATATAAACTAAAATTTCAAATATATATATATATATATGTTATATATGGTTATATAATGTTATATATAATGTCTTACAAATTTAAACCAAATAAATAATGAGATGTCCTCTTGTTGGGAAAATGGTCTACACATCATCTGCCAATTGGTGGTGAACAATTAGCAACCAATAAATTGACATCGATCATCGTTTGAGACAGGTTCAAGTTCAAGGCATCCGTATCAATTTGGAGTTCCTGAAGCAGTATCCACCAACAAAAAGGCCAATAGGTTCCCTCTACATTATCCGCATGGCAGATTTTCCAGTGGACAACATCCCAAGAGCACGAGAAATAAGAAACACCACCTCAAGCAGACTCAGGCTTTACAGGCTTTACGCAAGGCCTATGTATGGACGATCGATTCTAGGCAACAATATACAACAATAATATCTTTGATTGCTTGCGCCTGCCAACCCCATCCAGGGATATATCCCAAGCCTGGTTACTCCACTCAAGCTCTGTCAAGCTGCAGCGCTATACCCCAGCGATAACTACCCACCCACTGGGCAATATTGTTAGGTTCCTGCGTTACTTGTGACGACCCCCCATTTTAATAGATATTCGACGCCACGCTCCGGTTTAAACTCTCAATTTGATGCTGTCACAAATTCCAATTGCTGTTTAAAACATGTTAAATCCCTGTTAAAAATGTTAAAAACCACCCGTGCTGCTGGCACTTTGGGATGGCCATGGCTATCATGGCCAGGGGGCCACTTCGCGTGCCAAGGCGTCCCGTTGCGATCGAACGCTCTGCGTGGAGTCTTCCACCGCAGCACGGGCTTCGGATTTTTTCCTCGTTGAAAGGGGAAGGGAATGGAAGGGATGGATGAATCAACGCGAATCAACCATAGTCAAGTATTCATAGGTAAAGCATGAAAGATTCTATCATGAACTGTATAGTTCCATTGAGACTGAGATTGGTTTTGAACCGCATTGAAGTGGATGCCGAATGGGATGTGAAGTTTCGGTTGTTTCGGGCTCTGAAAACGGCAACTCTTATAGAAATCTTAGAAATTCTAACAAGACAATCCATAGAAAAGGGTAAATCACTTGATGGATCTTGATGAGAGATCACATCAACGCATTATTTAAAATGACTCTTTCCTTTCGCCCAACCGCACAGTAGACGGCGGTGGAACTTGGGTATCTGTCCAAGGCTCAAGTTGGCCCAGTGCCCTAGGCACGTTGCATGGTAGACGTGATCGCATGGAGCATGCACAACGCTGGCATCCGTGACACTACCACAGGCCTGACCACGGTGCGCGTTGGCTGACAGCATTCCCAAGCTGGGCTCACTAAGGTGACAAGCAAATGTTGATCCTTCATCAAGTAAAGGCGCGGTATATAAATGTATATAAAATGCAAATAGGACCATTCTGCCGCATAAACAGCGGGAGAATGCAAACAACTCAACAATGTGAAATGCGGGATGGCCTGAAGACATATCAAACCTTGGTGTCAGGTCCCAGCATATCCAAGCATATCCAAGTAACAAGTACTGAGCAAGCACTGCACCGCATGTACTGTTGGAACAATTTCGGACAGAAAACATCAAAAAACTGCAAGGTGAGAACCACATCTCAATGAAAAAGTAAAATCAATGTTACTACAGGATGAAATCCAAACTAGAAGCCCATTGTTTCCTATTCTTGCGGTGCTTAAGTTAAGTCATAAGGATCAGGCTACAGTCCCGGGCTGAGTTGCATCATTGCAACATTGTTCATGTCCAGTTCGTCCATAGCTGTACGCCAAGGCACATTCGCTCTCGTCATTTGCCAGGTCTAAAGCTTCATTGACTTCAGCCATGACCTTCCAGAGATTTCCGACTTTTGTTTGCCAAGAATCAGTTTCTGACTTTTTTCTGAGTTTGAAATGTCATTGATGTCATGTGCAACTCTTAATGCCACTAGTGGTATGTTCCAACATGTTCACCAGTTCTGGCCATCTTCTGCAGATGGCATGAGGTCCACCACACCATGTCTGGTCGCTACCTGGCAGAGACAGCCATCCTCTCCAGCTCCATATTGCTCCACGGCCGCCTTTGCCGCCGCTGTGAGGGCCGACACGCCAGAGTCCATGAGACCTCTAGACCTGGTCTGCTGGTGCTGGTTTTTCTTAACATTTTGTTGACAGATCTTTCCAGTATAAATGACCCAAGTATAACGTAGAAGAATCTTGTCAAAGTTTGAGGGCTAAAGCCTTTGCCTAAGAATCTGCACCATTTTGGAACAGGCATCAGTTCAAAAATCCCAGGCTGCATCGAAAAGAAAAGAAAACTATAGTACCGCATAAGGATGCATAAGGCACTTTTCAATCATGACCTCTGGAGCCACGGCCGGATAGCCATCAGGCAAGCAAAGGGCAACAGTTGCTGAAACTAAGGCAGTACCTGGCAGAGGCATTTCAATCTTGATTCTGTTCAGCAGCCAGCCAGTGATGTTCACAAAAGATTCGTGCACCGCTCTAGATCACTTTGATAACTTGGGATCACTTAATATTCTTCCCAAACCCGGGGGGGCTCTGAGATTCTCAGCTTCCAAAGACACGCCCTGTCTCCCAAAAGCAACCTTCTGAACCAAACGCACGGCTTGTACAGGAATGTGACATCACATTCCACACTGAAACATGATAATCATCTAATAACACATGCCATACTCTCAAGTCAAACTTCAAGTCCGACACCTGCCTTGCCCCACACGAGGCTGCAAGCTCACGAGCACGCGTTGGTCTCGCAGTTCCACGGCTTCATCGCCATAAATGGCCTGCCCATGACATTCCCATATTAATCATATAATGGATTATGATAATCCACTATATATATATATATGTAACACCCAATATATTTTGTGAATATATAATCCCATATAGATCCATATAGTCATTCAGCGACAGGGCTTATGAACACTGCTCATATTGTTGATATCATGTGCTTCATAATGAGAGCCCGTTGTTCGTGCAAAATGTGCAAGGCAGTTAAGGAATACAGAGTTGCTATGATTTGTTCATAATCTAACAGGCAGTTTTGACTGCACTCTCTGAACATGCAACGCATGTAGTATCATGCAATGCATGGCCAGACTGAATCTGCACGATTTAAAGCAATCTGAGTGCCCTTGAGTGATGTTTGCGTGTAAAGGTGTAATGATCTTATTGAAAAGATTCGTTTAGGATCGTTTAGGTGGGGTTTTCTTCAACTCCATTGGCAACCATACCTTAAGCAACTCGATTTCCTCATCTGCTTCTGGCGACATGGCGCATGGAAAATTGTCGCACAGGGTACCTCTTGACTGGGTGAGCTACCAGCTGCTTTCAAAGCTGGATGTCGTTGTCTGTTCCCACTTACTACTGCGGTGCCACAAGAACAATTACATGTATAGTTGAACATGTATACTTAAGAATACCCTTTGGGCCTGTGTCTGTCGTTTGTACCCCGAAGTGGGAATATTAGATTTCCCAAAAAAAGTGCCTATTTTGCAAATCGCAAAATTTCGAATTTTGGCAAAAAAAATGATAAATCAAAATTTCAAGAAATCGCAAAAATTTCGAATTATGGCAAAAAAACTGATAAATTAAAATTTCAAGAAATCGCAAAAATTTCGAATTATGGCAAAAAAGTTGATAAATTAACATTTCAAGAAATCGCAAAAATTTCGAATTATGGCAAAAAATTGATAAATCAAAATTTCAAGAAATCGCAAAATTTCGGCAAAACATTGATAAATTCAAATTTCAAGAAATCGCAAAATTTCGAATTATTGCCAAAAAAATGATAAGTTAAAATTTCAAGAAATCGAAAATTTTGCCAAAAAATGACTATTTCAATTTTTGCATGTCATTGATTTCTGTTTTTTTACACCACAAGACAACAAACCAGAACCCGGAAGATCCCATTTTTTTTCTCCAAAGCAGCACAGTTGAGCTCTGGTTGCCTAAGGCAAATTTTGATGTTTTTCATGCGTGCTTTTCTGCTGCCTAGTGTGCGCGCCACCATCCTTTCACATGATAATAACTATGCTCTTCAATTCATATGGGGAGAAATTCCATTCAAGTGTTGCAGGTTCGCTTGAAGCCCTTAGGTCATGTTGGCTCGGGATGTGTCCCGCATAGTGAGGGTTGAAGATGAGCCAACAGATGCCTTTGATTCTGATGACAAATGATCGTACATTACCTCTAACATCTAACCTCGATTAGCATTCAGTTTCAAAAAACTCTATGGTCACCTGAGAAAATCTAGTCACAAATTATATAAGTGGCACTGATTACGCCTGAATATATCTAAGCCATTCGCCAGTCACGTTGACATCAGTATTGCAGTATCATGCTGATTTGGTAAGATCTAATGTTTCCTCAACAAACTAGCCTCCGGACCGTTTTTGAATGTTCTTAGTTGATTTTAAAGGTCTGCTTTAGGTTTTTAGTCTGTCTTAGTTGTTTTTTCTTTTTAATAGATTTCCTGTTATTGTGACAAGTGATGTTATTCTATTCTCCTTGGAGCCTTCCATAACTGGTTGACGCTGGCTACGAGAACCCCCTTAAGAACACTGGCAAATCACTGCGTGCACGGGAAAACCTTAATTTTTCCAGTCCTGCTTTTCTTTCTGACGAGACCGCCAAAGGCTAAGAATACGAAATGTCCACTGTTCAGTGCACATAGGGGCGGGCCTTTGAAGTTTGGTAGGTTCGCCTAAAGCCATTTTGTCCCAGATATGTCCCGCATTGTGAACCACTCAGGATGGACATGGCCGAAAACTCACAAACAAATTATCCCGGCAAGAGGCCCCAAACAGTGCGCAGAGAGGATTCTAAAGGGAAAGATGGAAAGGACCTAAAAGCATCAGTGGCTGCAAGCTAGAAGCACAAGTGAAAAGAAGAGATACCAGGTCAGATTCTGAAAGTTCCCTTTGTGAAGATCTCTGTGGAAGATCGTGCGCAAGATCTTCTTGACAGGTCCTCCGCAGAAGCTGCTGTGCAAGATCCCTGTGTAAGGCTATCTGTACAAGGTGTCTATAGGAGATCTCCGCAGAAGATCTTTTAAGGGATCTCAAAGTAAGATCTCTGTTCAACTTATCTAGAAATAGTTTCCGAGCAAGACCTCTGCACTCGCAAGATCTGTGTACAAGGCCCCTATAACAGCTCTCTCTGCACAGATCTCTATAAGAGGTCTCTTGGCAAGACGTCTGGACAAGATATCTATAGGATAGGAGATATCTCGGCAAGATCTCTTTATGAGATCTCTGTACAAGCTCCAAGCTTCCTACAAGAGGTCTCTTGGCAAGATTTGTATGAGATGCCTCGTTTTGTGCGGCCTGCGCCGTCGAAACGCACATGGACATGTCATCAGAGCCACTTGTCGCGAGAATTTGCAGGAAAAATTCCGCGCCCCAGAAGTTAGCTAGCCGCACGTTTTGCGTGAGCCTGCGCAGTCGAAAAGCACATGGACATGTCACAAAAGAAAGTTTATGCGAACATTTACAAGAAATGCGGCGCCCCAGCCAGGACCGCGACACTCGTTTTGTGCAAGCCTGCGCAGTCGAAATGCACATGGACATGTCACAAGTGCAATTTTATCTAGAAATTTAAAGGGAAAATGCTGAACGCCCCGGATACCACCTCGAATGTGCAACAGGCCTTAACACTTACGGTAAGAACCCGTCAGTGTGGCCACACTGTTTGGGGAAAAATACAAATCAAAATCTTTTCGCGAGTTCAAACGCTCAAGATTAAAGCTCATGTCAGCGGTGCAAGCAATATCATGGGATACAAGAAAATCATGGGATACGAGAAGGCATG
>Ga0126342_10019245_pt1 | contig 11616 bp, 6 predicted proteins | sample Cyp1metagenome_FD_92528 | JGI IMG/M metagenome (GOLD analysis project Ga0126342, IMG submission 92528) | Coral microbial communities from Lord Howe Island, Old Settlement Bay, Australia - Cyphastrea 1 metagenome | ecosystem: Host-associated > Invertebrates > Cnidaria > Coral ... | reverse complement strand
CATTTGCCAAGGATGTTTTCATTGATCAAGAACGAAAGTTAGGGGATCGAAGACGATCAGATACCGTCCTAGTCTTAACCATAAACCATGCCAACTAGAGATTGGAGGTCGTTACTTGCATGATACAGAAAGTTATACATCAGGGATGTTCTCTACATGGTTTGCTAGAATGGCCCTACCGCAACCACCCAGGAAAGAAGTGCCGATATTGGACTTAGGTGCGGGACCCATGCAACGCTCAGGCTTGCCCCAGCAGGGCACATATGGCTTACCATGCAATTACAGTTGCTGAGTGGCATGAACATCCAACCATGGTATTTGTTTCCTATAGATGGTGGGTTTTATTGTTTATTTAGTGTTACTTAACTAATTATTTATATTCATTCATATTTATGTGTTTTCTTTTTATTTATTTGTTTGTGTTGTCTTATTTAAGAATAATATACATATATCATAGAACATTCTCGCTTGAAATTAAGTCTTTTCGCAGAGTTGAGGCAAGCCATTGGTAAATTTGGCCTATAGCTGTCTTTTTCATCCTGTCGGCTGATGATAGACGCTGTCGCCCATTTTTTGGCCCCGTTTTTTGGGACTAACTGAGATACCCGCGATTCCAGAAAAATCATGTTTTGTCCCCATGGGTCGAAATTGGGTACCCCAATGATTGGATGATGAGTACTAAAAATGATGGACTAAGAGTACTACGCCATTTAGTGTTTCCCAAGCTCTTGAATTTTGACCACCCCCATGGACAATGTTGAGATGGTTTATTTACTTGGAACTCCAAAATATGATGCATTGCTGCCAGAAATGGTACCTCGATAATTCCTCATACTGTACACATATAAGCACAGACATATATATAAAATTATATAAATATATACTGTACATACACATTATACAATCGGATATGGGTTTGTTGATCCTGACTTGCAAGTGCCCTTTGGTAATCTCGCAACACCAGATTGAACATCGCAAATTCTAATAGGACAATACTCTACAGATAGGGTGGATTTTCCATGACAGGATCCAAAAGATTTACTGAAACAAAACTGAGTACTTCGCAAAAGGTCCAGAAATAAATCGTCCATTGGTCCATTTTAGAGTCCGCGTGTAATGATCCAACTCATTGGATATGTATATATATATAATTATATCATTATATACATGTTCTACAATCTTCCTTGGTGGTTCATCCCACTTAGTAGGTTATAGTCCTGGTTATAACTGGGCTAAGTAGAGTTACCTATAACTGGGTTTCAAGCCTCACCCACCCTTTTACGATTCCTGGGTAGTTCACCACCAAGTCCATATCTGTTCTTTTCTCCAGAATAAACATCAATATACATCTACTCTCATTGGATATATATATAGGATATATATATATAGGATAGGATATATATAGGATAGGATATATATATATAGGATATATATAGGATATATATATATATATATATATTCCATATCGTTTTTTTTCCACAGATGGACATTCCCCATCGAAACTCCCTTAGGCGATGCGCCGAAGTCGTCAAAGTCTTCGCCAAAGCTGGCGGAGTTGGGATCTGAGGAGTCTGGTGATGAAAAATCCTAGGAGTCTGAGGAATTTTGGTGGTTTAATGGTGATTTGATGCTGATTGGATGGACATTTTATGGTGATTTATTGCTGTTTAATGGGGCTTCAAAATGTGATTTAATGGATTATGAATGGGATATACCCTCTGGTTATGTCAAAATAGCTATTGAACATGACCATAGAAATAGTGGATTTTCCCATTAAAAATGGTGATTTTCAATAGCTATGTTAAATTACCAGAGGGTAAGGTTTGTTAAGGTCAGATCAATATTTTCAGCATCAACCCTAGGTTTTGAATAGGGATTTTGAAGGGTGAAATCATCATTGAAAAGCATGAAACATGGTGATTTCACCTTCCGCACCATGGTGATTTTAAGCATCAAAAACTATGGGGAGAACATTGACAAATCATGGTGAATATGCCGTAGATGAATCACATCAATGATACAACATGGCACCTGAGGGAACTGGAGTCCCTCATAAAATGATGCTTAGTCTATGGTCCAATCTGAAGCTTAATCTATGGTTAAATCTGGTAATCTTACTGATAATAGTAGCATGTTGATAATTCGGATAAATAGATCTAATCATACGAATTTAAATCTGGTGGCGGGATTTTGAGTCTGAATTCCGTGCCGAGACCATTCAACATGACAGAGAGAATCCTCCACAATGCAGAGGCGACTGCTATTTAGTCAGATGGTTTCAAACATTTGTTATTTTCCATTTCATATATGGGATGTCATCCTTCCCATTGACGAACTCATATTTTTCAAGATGGTTAAGTCACCACCAACCAGCTGCTAGCTGGTCAGATGGCTGGACAATCCACCATTTCTTCTTCATTTTGCCATCAATCTCGGTGTCACGTGGAGTCATTTCCCAGCTATAAACCATGTGGGGGGTTCCATTCATGGGTCAAAATGGATGGTTTATAGTGGGAAATCCATCTATAAATTCTATAAATGGATGATTTACGGGCCCATTTTAGGAAACCTCCATGTTTGATTGCTGGGTATACATTCCCACACCCTTCGATGACCACTACGTATTGAAAGCCAAGATGATGACCTCGGGATCCGCCATTGTAAGAACCCCCCAACATGCGCCACAAAAGTCACCCAAATGTAGGTGGAAATACTATATGAACCACTTGGTTTTGCAACAATCCTGGAATTGAACATCGAAAACCGGGCGGAATTTCATCCTTCCAGCTGTATTCAGAAGTTTGTTTTTTTCCCGGACGCTGTGAGACTCTGGTTCAAAAACCTGACCAATAGATGGTGACGCCAAACTGTGCAGGATTCTGCATGTTTGCACCTTTAAAGTCGTGCTACTTTTGGCCTTAAGTGTATAATTTGTGAACAGCTTGTATTTTGTTTGCAATTTGATGGCTAAGTCAACAATATTCAGCTAAAACTCCGGATGTCCTTCACTTTCCCACTCGTTGAAGCGATGAGAATCAAGGGGCGGCGGCAACCCAACAATTCAAATTCTGAATCACAACCAAGAGGTCACTTAGGATACATCTGGATCCGTGTCTGGGACATTTTTTTTGTTTTTGACGATTAAAAATGAATAGGACTAGGAAAATAAAGACTAAACATCTAGATCCGATCGGTTTATGGCAGGTTTTTTTCACAGGTTTATGCAGAATTTTGGGGTGATACCCAAAAGAATGTTTGATTAATCATCATATTCCGGTATTCCACATTGGCATCATATTCAAACGTCCTTTATTTGGGGGGGTGCCCCTACTGGTTCCATCTTTCTTCGCTACTTTCCCTTTCACCGATCATTGGCTCATATTTGATTCCCATTTTTTTTTAAGGGAGGGTCCCAGAATTGGCTTAAGGATAAATGTACAGGTTTCACCCCCTTGATTTCTTGCAATTTTCCCTCAACCAAATCCAGTAAAAGTATGTGTATACAACAGTATTTAAAAGTCATCAAGTCATGCTTGAAGCCACTCATTTTCCAAGATTGTTTCCTGGTTAGATGAGCATTTTTATTTTTTTCTACTCTTTAGAAAATTAACATAGCTATGGAAAATGGACCATGTTTAGATGATTTACCTATTAGAATAGTAATTTTCCATAGCTATGTTAGTTTACCAGAGGGTAAATACCCAAAAAGGTAGGGGTTGCTGATCCCCTCAAGGAGATTCGCAGCGTCGCGAGACATCCTCGCATGTCGTCTCTGCAGATTCATGCGGAGAAGAGGCCAGAGCCACGGGGCCATGGGGTTGTCCCCACAGCCACCGGTCGCGCCAGGTTTGCCAGGTCGGCTCAGGTCGTTAGGTGAACATGACTCCAATAGGATAGGGCCTGGGTTTGTATCGAACTAGTTCCTATGGACAAAAACCACCCTTTTTTTGGTACAGGGAGCTTGAAGTTGACTTAGCCGAGGTTAAGTCAGGGCTCGATGAGGTACCCCATGGTACCATCGGCTAATCCCCAGGATCCAAGAGCTGCGGTAAACTCGGTAAACTCGTTACATTGGTGGCTGACCTGATAAAATATATTAATCAATTATAATCAATTTCTGTTGGTGGGCTTTCTTTGGAGACTCGGCCGGCCCGACAGCTTCACAGCAGCGACGTTTAGCAGGTCGTGCAAGATTTTTTGCTGCACATATATGCATTGAGCCACAGTTACTGGCCAACTAAATGACAAGAAAGTTTTGACGGTTTCCCAAAATAGGGATACCCCCGGTTCTCATCCATTTATAGATAGGATTTTCGATTATAAAGCATCCATTTTGGGGGTATGCCCCATTTCTGGAAACCACCCATATATAACTGGTTCTGGACGGCTTTGGAGTTGCACACCGCCAGGATGGCCACCTTACGGCGCAAGGAGGCGCCACACATGGACAGTGGACGCACCAGTGGTGGGCACCCCGAAAAAATCGCATAACTATGCATAACTTGCACATTACCCATATGCTCCATGGATCCATGTATGGTATATTTACCCACATAACTGGGTGATTTCGTTCGGACAAATGTTGGTAGATATTCCATACATGGATAGGGGTTGTTGGACAGTGGAAAGCCGGGTCCCACTTGAAATGCTTCTGAATCAACATTGATTGGGCACAGTGATGCCCAGTCCGGACCGTTTTGAAGCGATCTTCCTGGGACAATTGTTGTGGTATTGCTTTGGTTTCCAGGATTGCTGGGAAACGATATCTGCATGTGTTTTGTGGATGCAGCGTCCCAATGCGTCCCAACGCGTCCCAAACCTCATCCAAAACGCCACCAGTGGTGAACATCCCGAAGTATTCCCATGTTTCTGGTCGGGGGTATTCAAGATATCATGATATTCATCTAAGCCAGTCGCCCAATTATTGATTGCATAAAATTTCAAATTTTGGTTCAGACCGAATGGTACTGTATAAAATATAAGACTGACTTGTTCACCCAATTTCCAAATTGGATTTGTTTGAAAATAGGGTAACTCCCGGAGTTGACGGTTAAAAATCATTTTTTCTCCATTGAACTAACAGTTTGAAAGGGTATATAAATTCCCAATTCTCAAACAATCCCAAATATCATATCGATTTTAAAACAATATAATATATATATAATTATATATAATTATATATTAATACATATAGGTACATATATATATATAAATCAGTTATATATATATTATATGTATATATCCATGTCCATGATATCCACAGTCGGTTAAACGTGTAACTCGTTCCCCTCTTGGGCGACAGGTGCAGGTGGAAATCCCTTTGGCCAATTTCCGGGAGAAGTTGAGGTCCTACGGCTGGGAGGTGCGTCCAGCGAAACGAATCACGGTTTATGGTGGTTTTTGGGTGATTTTTTTGGTGATAGAATCTAATGGAAACATATGATATGAACATAATTTATGGTGATTTTTGGGTGTTTTTTTTTTGGTGATTCAATGGAAATGTCTATGGATACGGTGGTTTTATGGTGTTTTTTTTTCGTGATTTTATGGTGATAGAATTTTATTTTCTAATGGAAAAATATGTTATGACAATAATTTATGGTGATATTGGGATAGGTGTCCGATGGAATATGCCACCACATTTTAAAGAACCATTTTATGGGGATATCATGGGGATATAATATAAACATATAACGAACTATTTTGACTTGGGGTCCAAAAAATGAAAATGTTGCCCCAAATGCAGTTTTCAATGGATACAATGAGTAGATTTACATCCTATTTTCGTGCAATGCACGGTTCCTTCCTAAGGTGAACAAAACATGAGAGCAGAATCACCTGACATGGACTTTGAAAACAAAACTCTCTTCCCGAACAGGACAAGAAATACAACAAAAACGTACTTGGACAGAAAATACCATGTTTATGGTAAACAACATTTCCAAATGATCTTTTTTGCCATTTTCGCCGAGGCCCCCAGTACCCATGGCGTATTGTGGGTATTTGTAGCAACCCCCGCGAAGATTGAACAGTATTCTCTTCCGCTCAAGTAGTGATTACTATCCCATAGGATGCATGGTGCTGCTATATATGGTGCTCCATGGATCCCATTAATGTCAGCCCCATTTATGTTAGCATTAATATACCAGCACCATGAATCCGTCATGGGTATGTACACATGTTTATATTTTTTTGGATGATTATTGTAACTGTACATTTCGTGTTTGATTGTTGGGATGATTTTTCAGCCACGGGGAGCACTTCGTGCATGTCGTCCTCAGGCGCAGAACTGCCATCATCCCATTCTTCTCTTCGGAGACGATCAACAGGAGGTGAATGATAGGGACAAGCGGGGGAAATTGGTGATTTTACCTCTTGACTATAGTCATCCTATCCTGGGATAGAATTTGTTTAAAAAACAGTAACAATCGAATGCTTTGGAACAAAAGAAAAAATGTTCTATCTACTTCAGAACCTTCAGGATGATTATAAAATTAAGATAGTTTACCTCTCTTGTATTTGCGGTGTTGAGAGCAACCCTGCTTCTGGAAAGTTTGAGAAATTTATCAAACAAATTTAATCCGGACATTTAGCTCAATGGAAAAGCAACGACAATGACACATATTATGAAGAAACACCACATGTGAAGATTTACAGGAAACAACAACAATGTGGATACCTCGAGATTCTCGGGCTTAGGTTTGTGCCTCATAATTTTCACCATGGATCGGTGTGGCGTTTCTGGCCTGGACAATATGAGATCCACTGCCTGCCATCACCCCCAATTTCGGGTTTACGGTTGATACTTAGGGATGGTGACTATGACAGCCAGTGGATCCGTAATTTCCCAGGTTTGCTGAAGAATCCCTCATTTACTTCGATTATTTTCTCTATTCACAGGGGGCCCAGCCATGTTTGAACATCCCAAGGAGGTCGTCCCATGTTACATTCTGCAACCGGAGCTTCAGAAAGAAAAATGCGCAGCGCAACGAAATGGTCCAACCTGGGGCGCACACCACTGGGACGTTAGATCTGACTGAGATCACTTGCAATCAGAATTTGCTCATCCCTCAGTCCGAGATCCCTCTTTCACAACGTTTGTCTCTACATATATGATATTGTATACTTTTTTTTGCAGTTTATATGGTTTCAATGATGATAAAACGTGAATAAACCCTGAAGTGTCCACTCTATGACTGGGTGATACGGCCATAGTTATAGGTCGTGTATCCTATGTGGGCTATACTCCTATGATTCTACCCACATACCCTGGTTGATTGGTTAATATGCGGGAAATCTACTACCCAATTTTTTTTGGGGGATATGATCACCTATCAACCACGTATTATAACATATTAACCTTAATTGAAGTTTCAGAAATTCCACATATTCCCCTAAAGATTACATTTTTTGGGTGACTTTTGTCATATACCCACACTATCGTGAAGCGTTTGCAACCAACCAGATCCAACCAGGTCCAGCGAGCGCACAGCATTTTGATGGAGGAGGGTTTCACTGCCGTCAGCAATGCGCAAACACGCGAGGCCGGCGGCACAATATGCAGAATCATGAAATAAACCATGGTCATTTAACCATTAAAAGATATGAAACATGATGATTCAACGCTTGAATATCTTGAATATCTTGAATTCCCGGATGACAAAAGCAGGTCTCGTTTGGATGGATGTTAGTATAGATGTAAGGTCATCTAAGCCAGAGGGGTTACTTTAAGTACATATTTATATATATATATATATCTTGATGAACTATAGTGACCTCACGTTGGACATCGCTGGAATCATGGTTAAGATTCGGTGAATCATTCCCAAATGGCCTGTTTGTCGGCTATTTTCAGATTAGCGAATTATTGTAATTTAGCAAGATATATTAACATATGATATTCCTCGATACATCCCATCTTGATATCCATTTGATAGCCCACTAAACCATGTGGCATCATGAAAAATCAATGTCCCCATTGCCTGGACGTAATTTTAGGACTTTGACCCACTTTCATGGGTACAAGTGGATGTATGGGTATTTGTAATTCTATCTATTCCATGATATTCCATGAATATCATCCAATTATATATATATATATATAATATCCCAAGAATATCACATCAAACCATGTTATCCCCATACAAAGATGAATTACCTATTACAACTACCGGTGATATTTCCATAAACCATTGATATAATATTCCCATGATATTTCCAAATTGCCATTATTAATGTGTTATCAATATGAAGCATCCAAATTTTGAGGTTTGTTACTGGGAAACTTCCACAAGATGGGAACTCACCATGATATTAGCGGTATATGAACCATTTATGGAATTTGAATCGAATTTACAGAGAGTTGGTGGAATTTACCGTCTGGATCCCTGTGGCAAAGTTTTGTTTGTTTGAAAATGACCAATCTTCCAACCCCTATCTGGCAGGGTCGAACCGTTAATTTACTGGAGGGTCCAGGCATCTGACAAAGTCGTACCTGTTTTAAGAAAAAATCGTTGTGCCTTGGGGAAGTGTGTTTCGCAAAAGTCGTGCCTTTAGCAAGAACGCATAGGAACTCTGGAGTTTGGATATGTAACCCGTTTTCTTATGAGATCACATAGCTTATCACTATTAGCATGCAGAATTCCAGGTTGTGGGTATGTTGATTAGTTATAGGTAAGATGGCGTTGTGCTGGTGATTTAGACATGACTTAGGCATGACTTCTTGGATACAGCGTTTACAATGGTAAATGCCATTCAAAAACACGCTAGGCATGACTTAGGCGTGACATTGTCGTTTCCCTGTATACAGTAATATGGATATATATATATATATTCTATAAGTATATTATAGTCTCTAATTATACGTATATACATATTATATATATATATATATATGAAGTTATATTCGGCTTTTAACAACAATAACTATCGACATATTATATGGGCATCTGTTTTAAATGGAATTTACCCATGGCATCTCCTTTTCGATCACAGCTATCATCACCAGGCTGTGACGCGCGCACTGAGGCGACCCCCTGCGCATTTGCGTTAAGCAACTGATTTCCCATGGGGATTGAACTCATTGAACTCATTGAACTCATTAAGACATGGTGAGTGAATTCATCGTCAGAGAAGCAGTGCAGAAATGTTAGGATCTGTGGGATATTCATATAGGATATTCATATTCGGGATACAACTAGCATCAACTACTACCACTTTCCATATTGGATCCATGGAAATACAATGGAAAAAACATGGAACATCCCAATGAAACCTTGGGTTCTGTGTTACGCAATGTTGGCATCCTGGGACAATATTCATCCACCCCGAAGCGCCCTTTCACCGCTAGGACCCTACAGTAGGGTCGGGCTTTGATTCGCTTGGCATCACTCGGAGAGGAAAATATGCACTCCCTGGATAGAAACAGCTCGTAGTCAACAAGTCAGCTGCCAACTCAGACAATTAGTTTGTTACGGTATATTATCTGATTGGTGGTGTCAAACATTTTTTGTTTTCCATAATATATGGGATAATTGACTAATATTTTTTAAGATGGTTAAAACCACCAACCAGATACAATGAGTGATTTCGCTGGGCAAAAGTGTGATTTAACTATGATTCAACTAGGGAAAATGGTGGATGGTAAGCTAACATAGCTGAGGACGAGGAAAGCACCATTTCATTTCAATAGGTAAAATCAAGTATAAATGAGCCATGTTCCACAGCTATGTTATGTTAGTTTACTAGAGGGTAGCTCAGTTGTATTTTGTTTATTTTGTAACGATATCATTGTTTTGTTGCATTTAATCTCTACAACCCCCATCACAAGTTACTCGATTATATCTACGGACCAATCACAAGTGTGAGATTCTGGATTACATCCTAAGACCCATCAAGAATGGGATATCTAAGACCCTGTTGTACATGGGATATTACATGTTAAACAAATTATGTTTTTTCTTACAGGTGAAAAACAAGAAGACATCATACCCTGTAGTAACATACAGTCAAACATGCTCCATTATATATATATATTCATTTATAATTTATAGTTGATCTACCTACTTAAACAATGATGATTTTCCATATGTTGAATGCCCAGCGGTAGAGGTATGGGTTTAGGGTGGCTGCCATGAAATATGAGCATCAGGACTTTTCGACTCTCGCCAGGTCTGACAATTTTATCTCGAAGGTCCATATCTGCCACCTAGTGTCTGTTACCTGTTACTGTAAATTGGCATTGTTGCATATTATATACTAGGTTAATCTTAGATGGATACTTTAATCCTTTAGTCTTTTGGTATTAATGGTAATATCTACGAACCAGCAACGAATTTATTTTTTTGCAGGGTATCTAAGATTGGCAATGTATATAATTATATATATATGCATGTACGCATATTTTTCCTGAAAGATGTTTTAAAGAGATATCCGCATTTGTAATAGTCTTGTCCTGATTGTGTATGATTCCCAAAACCCGTCAGGCCATAAATGTTCATGTCAACCGATGGATTACATGGGAAAAAAACAGAGACATTGAAAAAGCAAGACATTTTCTTTTTGACTTCCTTGGTTTCTCTTGAGTACGTACACTCAAACACAACATTTCTTGGAACTATCCCATTTATGGTTAACCAAGCAACGTTACGACTATACTATAGTGAGCAACAACCTGTCGAGATCAGAAACTGGATCGCTTTGAGTCTCCAGATGGTGATCCTCATACATATATATATATATATAGTGCTGTGAGTCTCTCCCTGAGATCTGCCGAAAAATCGCCTCGCTTTCGCATCGGGTCAGCACTTTGCCTTGCCGCAGCGCCCCGCAGCCGGGCGGCCGCCGTGAGGCCGGGATTTCTTACCCATTGTGATGTGGTAAATGAAGGACATGCCAGAAATGGATAGAAATGGATTTTCCCGATTTTCCCATTAAAGATGGTGGTTTTCCATAGTATCCATAGTATACCTTATAGTTACCCATATGCAACCCATGGTGCCGGTAGAAATGGCTAGAAATGGATAGATGGTCAAACAACAAGCCATCTGCCATGGTGCTGGTAGATTTACCTAACATGACCCAGTCGAAATAGTGGATTTTCCGAAAATGGTGGATGAATCCATAGTTATGTTAGTTCGTTTACCAGAGGGTATATTTACCTATATAACTGGGTGATTTTGTTCGGGTAAAGTCGTGGGATTCATATTCCAGCCCTCCAAGGGTTTGTGACAGGTGCCCCATGGAGCGAGACGAGAAGGTCCCGCAGTATAAGCTGCTTGGCAGATCCGACCAACAGTGCAGATCCGACTGACGGATCTTTGGGGTGCATACCAGATAGTAAGTGGTTAATAAATATTAATAAATGTTAATATGCAATATATTGCTAGAGTATATTCAGTATATTCATATCCATACATTACTGGATTATAACATCTTATAACATGTTGATTACACTTTGCAACTGGTAACATAGACCCGGGCAAGCCGGCGGCAGAAGTTTCCCAAACATAAATGACCTATAGTTCAAAGACACCCTGTCCCGACCGTGTCCTTCCCTCGACACTCCACACCTCACACTGCACACTGCACTCTTCGCACTCCAAACTTCTCACTTCT
>Ga0126342_10019244_pt1 | contig 11619 bp, 11 predicted proteins | sample Cyp1metagenome_FD_92528 | JGI IMG/M metagenome (GOLD analysis project Ga0126342, IMG submission 92528) | Coral microbial communities from Lord Howe Island, Old Settlement Bay, Australia - Cyphastrea 1 metagenome | ecosystem: Host-associated > Invertebrates > Cnidaria > Coral ... | reverse complement strand
CTGGTGTCCTTCTCTTGCCGGACCCCGGGCGGCAGTGGGTGGCAGCCCTTTACATATTATAATACCCAACTTTCGCGAAACTTTCGCGAAATAAAATTTTACTTTCGCGAACTCGAAAAAAAAAACCGCGAGGGTTTCCAACATAACATGCACGGCTTTCGCAATTAAAACTCCTTACAAGGACCTTTAGATCGATCACCATATATATATATATATATCTTGTACACAGTAGATTACAATGACGTATATTACATACACAGATACATGTACAGTATATAGATGTGAATGAATGTGACAAAAACACATCATACATTCATAACTAAGTGAGGAATTCTGGCATCCATACGAGTACAGAGTCATGGCACATTGCAAAGAGAGCCAAATAAAGCCAAACCGTACCCCACCATTGACTCTGCAGATTCTTGAACAAACAACATCAACGAAACCCTAGAAAGATCACTGTAGATGAGGCAGCCAACATGAAGGCTGACATGCTGGAGTTCTCCTCAAGTCATGTCATGATCACCAGCCCCTGGACGGAACCTGCGAGGTCTCACGGGTCAAGATGACACCCTCTGCATCTCCCAAATCTTCATCTTTTTCTTTCACGACCTGTGCCATGATGCCATGGCTATGCACAGCTGAAAAAAAACATGTTCAATGGATTGGTCTGAGGATTTTTATCTGGAATCAGTGCTGGTTGGTGGTTGACCTACCCCTGAAACATATTAGTCACTTGATTCACTTGGGATGATGAAATTCCCAATGTATGGAAAAATAACATTCATGTTCCAAACCACCAACCAGAGTGGTATTTTTTTAGATTTGCTCATATTCAGCACCATGAAATTCTCGGAAATGGGCTGAATGAGGGGTTTTCAAATAAACACAGTGCAACCTCTGACTTGTTTCAAAGCACAGGTTGCCCAATGTATTTTCTGAACACAGCTTCAATGCCAAGTTAGGTCGAGATTCCGGAAATGCCATCTAGTCGAAGCTGAAGCCGTGTTTTCAGTGATCCTTGACATTTGGGTGTAGAACGATACAGCACTGGAATCCCCGAGTTTTCACACCGATAGCGGGTGGAAATCTGGAGCTTAGGGGATCCAGTGGGACCCAGTGGTGCAGCCTGTTGTTCTCCCAACGGTGGTCCCAATCACAACCCCGCGACCTTGGAATTTACAGCAAAATTGTTTGTTCTCATGGATCAATGTGCAGGAAAAAACATGGAAAAACACATTTCTCATGAGAAATTCCATGGTTTCCTGTAGTTTTTTTCCCTGAAACCCATCCATTGAATGGATGTTCATCCCCCTAATTCCGATGGTCGGATAGATATGGACCCTTCCCCAACTGAGAACTGTCATGGAGGGAAGGTGCTTGTCCTTGGATGAATCCACTCTAGGGGTTTGAGTCAAAATTGAAGACTGCTCAATGACTTGTCCCATACACATATTAGTTGATTAGAAGTAAATACGTGTACATCAAACCATGTGGAGGTTTCCTAAAATGGGGGTACCCCTAAATTATCCATTTTAATAGGATTTTGAATTATAAACCATCCATTTTGGGGTCCATTTCAGGAAACCCCCTGAAGTGTATGCACTATACATCTCTATATAAGACGCCTTGGCTAGTTAGCTTACTCCCTCATTTTTCTTCGCACAATCCTCCGAATTGATTGGTACATGTTGACACCGGAATTTTCTGGCCTGGTTGGTGCTTGAATCAGTCAAGACTAAAATGACTAAAACAGCAATTCTTGGTTCTGGGACATGACAAGAAGATGTTTAGCCTGTTTAGCCTCCTTTTGTATAGCCTTACAACGTAAGTCGTGATGTGTTGCATCCACGCAATTCGCCCAGATCATTTTCCTGGAAACCATCATGGAGGGTTTCCACATCATTTTCCGCAAGTTGGTGGGTGAGCCCATATCCCTCTGAAAAATATGACGAATCGTCAGTTGGGATGATGACATTCCCAACGTATGGAAAGTCATAATCCAAATGTTCTTCAAAGCACCAATCATTTTCTATCTTGTCCCCAGCATGTTGGAAAAGATTCTGGCCGCAGCACCCAGATGACCCAGCTCCGAGCGCACCTTCTCCTTTGAACGAGACTGCGAATCCTTCCGGGCGGCGCGTGGTTGTTGCCATCAATCCAATGATCTCAACAAAGAAACGCAAAGAGATAGAGATAACTGGATGTCAACTGTTTTTTAAACAAGTAATGCCTGGATTATTACTCTAGACGTCCTTCCTCCATTTCTGGATATCATGTTTTTTTTTGAGATCACGAACAAGGGAGGGGTATCCCAAGAGTTGAATGTCTAGTCGCATTTCTGGTGACCCTAACCTTGAAACGACTTGAAGTTTGCAAGCCAAAGAAAGGAAGGATGATGGATAGTGTTGTAGAACGCCGGTAATTGCAAATGGTACCACCGATCTCCGTCCGTTCTACGGTAGTCCCAACCCGTGAAAGTTCTTCTGCAATTGATCATTCCCACTCTTTGGGTTGTAGTACTCCTCCCTTAAATCAGTAACACACACACACCAAATACACCCCAAATTACCATAACTTCTAGTTCCAGCACCCCCAATATTTTCTACGTAATCATCACTATCCAATAGTTAAATCACAATCGTTGATGCTTAAATCCATTTTTTAATCCCATCCCAAATGCTCCATGGTGCTGGAATATTTACCAACATTTACCCTAAAAATCACCCAGTTTTGTAGGTAGATATACCATACTTGGATCATATGGACATATGCTCATATTTTTTCAGATCGATTTTTTGGGTGTAGGATAATCCCAGAATCTTCACCAACCAACAAGTCAATGGTAATTTCAGGATCCTAAAATGGAGGTACGATAGTACCAATCTGTACATAGGCCTGAAAAATAGGCCTTATATATGGTAGGTACCTCCAATTTAGGTACCTGAAATGGCCATTGAACCAACCAACAATCCACCAAACCATCATGAATCATGGGGAAGAGGAAAATGCCACGATGGCAATCGCTCCTCGGACGTCGCGGACGGCCTGCACTGAATTTCGAGACACGATGTCACGATGGCTTTGTGAAAAACAAGGGTGAGCACATGATGATTTACCCTCCAGTAGATTAACATAGACCCTGGTAGATAGGGGTTGGAAGATTATAGTCTCCACTAAAAATTGGTGATTTTCAGGGTCAACAAGTTAATTTACCAGAGGGTAACCATCAAACATGGTGACACATGGTGATTTACCCAGCAAACATGGTAAACAATGTAGATTTAAGAATAAAACATAGGGATGTAACTTTTATGGAATCAGTGGATGTGGCTTTGTCTGAAACTGTTGGGTTTACCTGCTAAGTTGCATTTTTTAAAAAGGAAACTCTGTTTTTTTCCCACACTTGGATTTTGGAGATATCATAATTTCCATGCAAAACATACAGTGTACCTACAGCTCGGCTGGTACGTTGGAGAATTGGTTTACCATCTCAAAATGCTGGTTTTCGAGACGCTTCAAAGAAATAGTTGCCAAGTTTTTCCTGGTCAAATTATGGTTGTATAATATACTGTACTCTATATAGGCATCCATGTATATTAAAACATAGAATTCGAGGATAAGTTGATTAGCAAGTTTCAATCCACCCCAAAATTATCACTTAAGCGGCAGGGCGGCAGAGTCGGGCGAAGCATTGTTATATGTAAGGGTGCAATATCATGCAATATCAAACCTTTTTCAAACAAACGGTAGGTGTGTTTCAACAATAACTGCGTTCTCATCGAGAAGAAAAAAACACAGTTGTTTGAAACATTCACCTGCCGTCAAAAGTCAAAATCCTGGCAATTCTGCTCTCCCCGAAAATGAACAGAAGAGACGACCCAGGCATGCCATGGTCTCAACAAGACCCTCGAAGGGCAGGATGATGAGATTTCATCCTGCCCCTCATAGCATCGAGGATTGTGTTTCAGGGATCTCACTGATATGATCTATGATGAAATAGATCCACATCCGATATATATATATATATATACAAATGTTGTATATATAAATATATATATATAAGTTGTATATGTATGTACATACATACACATCGGATATAGCCCTGGCGCCCTGGCCTGGCCTTCGTTCCTCCATGCCTGGGACCTCAGACATGGACACCAGCACGCTGCCCCCCGGTCTCCTGGCGATCCCGAAATCCCCAAGGCTATGCTACGGATATGGCTGGATCCACAGGGCCAGACATAAGAAAAACAACATAACAATAACAACAATAACAATAAAAAGTGTAAAATAATAGTATTATAATAATCATCATCATCATAATAATAATAAAATATATATTTATATATACACATAAATATAACAATAACAAGTGTAAAATAGTGATAATAATAATAATCAACATCATCAGAACAATAACAATAATAATAATTATTATATATATATGATATACAAGTGTATGCATGTATAAGTACATTGTGTTTGTTGAAATAAACGCAGTGTCATTTCGACGAAGCATTGTAGTATGGAAACACAAAACAAATATGTATGCCTCCATACTTTTCCCAAGGCAAAACATAATAAAACTCAATTTAAAATGGACTATGTTTCCCACGATTCATCATGTCTACACAGAAACAAAACACACATACATACAGACGTGAATGCGTATGTGTATAGCCCCATCCATGTCAAAACAAAACTACTCCAAGACCCCAATATGTCCATAACCAAGGGAAGCGTTGGAGCCCCCCAAAAAATAGCGACACCCTAACCATGGTTTGCTTTTACTCATCCAATATATACCCTTATTTCATCTTTGTTTTACGTATCTGATAATCATAAAGTTAGTTCGATTAAACCTAACTACAAAAAACTAATGAAATAAATGTATACCCTCAGAATCCAACTATACGTTTAAGGAAAATGGATGAACATGGTCCGATTATAGATGTTTTATGGCGATTGAGGTTAAACATTGTTATTTTCAATAGCTACCAGCACGTTAAATTACCAGAAGCTAGGCAAGGAATTGTATCCAGTTATATCTCCATTCTATCCCATTATAAACACATTATATCCGCATTCTATACCCACACTTAAAGCCCATTAACAATTAGAACAGCCTGAAAAACATCATTTAAGTTATATATATATATACATAATCAACTAGTTGCAGGTGTTGTAATTCCGTTTATAGTTTTAGTGATAGTTAACCTACTGTAGTTAGCATTTAAACTTGATATAGCTACATCTAAATCATATAATCCCACTGTTAAGGGCCATAAGTCGCTCTCCTGGCACAATGCAGACCCAACTCCGCAGCCAAGTTCTCCACAGCCTGGTGTTTTCGTGGGAAGACAATGGGGGATCGAATGGGTGTTAATGGGATTTACTGGGAATGTAATGGGATTTACTGGGTTTTAAAGGGGATTTAATGGGACAATAATGGGATCCAATGAGTTTGTTCAAGTTTTTTCATGGGATTAAATTGGTTTTATTGGGGTTTGATTTGGAATACAGAAAGGATAACCATTGGATATGATACATCTTAGTGAAAAAAACAAACTGTTGAACTCTTGACTTTTGGTCTTAAAAAATCTGAGATGTATAATTGGGTTAAAGATAGTGCAACTGGATAAAATGTTGATACAAATGGATATAATCGGGCAATGGGAATGGACCTTTGAAGATATCAATAATTTGTTTTGAACGATTTTTCAGTTATAATATATATATATATATTCCAAATATATTGTTAGGTATCACGGGAAGAACCATCAAACAGATTGGGGTATACTAGAGTTGCCTACCATGCCCGTACTAACAGTTTGACAAAGTTGTAGAACTGCCCTGGTTCAACCCTGGTATTTGCTAATGTATGACAACCGGTAATTGACCCTTTTTATTGTTCAAATCGCCCAAACTCATCTAGCAGCAAATGACGGGTAAGCAACAGCATACTTGAACAAGCCACTTTGGGTACTTATATATAGTACTTATATATATATATATATAGTACTTATATATATATATCGAGTCAAAAACACTCTTCCAACACCTAGCGCATGGCACAATCCAATTTATATAGGTGGGGCGATGGCTGATTTGTCAGTGTTTGCTTAATGTTTCCAGGGTGTCAGGTTTTGAGGGAAAAAAAAATGAGGACTTGGAAGCCCAAGTTCTCTGCTAAAATGTGTTGTGTTTCCACAAACACGTGTATGTTATAAAAACTACGGAAGATCAGTCTCCCTGATCATTGTTCATCCATGGCTAATTTCAGGATCATCCCAGTAACTGTTCAGGAACCCTGATGGGTAAGTTCCTGCTCACTTGGAGGGTTTTCTAGGAGATGATAACCTCCAAGCTGGGACATAATCCCCTGGTTAGAATCCCATCCCCCAAATATACATCCAGCATGGTTTCTGGCTGGTGTTTCATCTTGGGGGGATAGGATTATAACCCTAACTAGTAATGTAGTCAGACATCTCCCGGTCGCGCCCAACAGTTTGACATAAATTAAATTGATTAAACCAACTTGGCTGTCAGGGGCCCCACCTTTTGGATCTAGCCATCTCAAAAGTACACATCACCCAGTAATCATATCATATCCCAGTCATACCATCAGTTGATGTTGCATCCCATGGTCTCCCCATAAAAATATCCTATGAAACAAAAAGGCAAAACAATGCCATTTTAACCATCCAGTCGACTGGGAATGGTTCAAATCCCACCTATAAAAACGGTGAAATTGGGGATGGTTTATTATTGTGTTTCCCACATTATATCAAAAATATTCCATTAATTAATATCCCATGAATATCCCATGACTTCCTCACGGCTGAGACTGGTCCCCCGACCACAATTTGCATCGGCGCCAGGTTCTCAAAGAGTTCCGAATCCTCCGGCTCCAAAAGCGCCTCGGCGACCGTTGACGCCAAAAGAAGATATGGGAGTGTCCATAGTCATGGGGATACCCCAAACTAGCTAAGTTGGTTTATAAGTGGCTTAACAATGGTTTATGGTAGATATAACGAACTAGTTAATGGGGATTATAATGGTTTTATAAACCAACTACAGGATGGGCCCCACCAGTTATGTGAACGTTGGTTTTTTTATAATCCCCATTAACTATAGTAATATAACCCCCATTCATCAACCCTAGATATTGGGACTATAAATAGTTCGTTGATCTGTCTGGCCCTGATTCATCCTGATTATACAATGTGAGGCCCCCAAGATATGTTTGTTGGTTTAGATTCGCCCCAGTAACTATAGTTATAAATACCATAAACCCTAGTTCTTGGACTTATTTTCACCAACTTAGCGATTCCGAACTGGGGCACCTTGTGGGGATGCCCCCAGAGCTCGATGGTTGGAATTTCATGGTTAAAATCCCCATGGAAAATTTGGATGATAACTCGGGCTACCTCTATTTTTGGGAAACACCCATATGGAAAACATTGGAAATTCATGGACATGAAAAGGATAGAAGGGGAACACCATCTCCCCGAAACACTCGTTTGGCAATTTTTCTGAAAAATCATTCAATGTACTTACCAAACCATAGAAATGTGTATGAAAAACCCTTGACGTGTCAATGCCAAATCAATGGTTTGCCATCAACATGGCTTGGAGGATTCAAGGGCTACAGTGGCCATCAGGCCGACTTGGCTTCCGAGGCCTCAACCTCAACATCCACTTCTCTGCAACATGGCAACCATTCTCCCGGTGTTGCTCCAGTGGCCATTCCTCTTTCGAAATCATCTTTCCGCAAAGGGGGCATGGATCGCTGGTGGATTCACCCCGGTAAGCTCCACGCCGCGTTTCTCATTTACATTTTCAGCGCCTCTTCACCTTTGACAGCCTTGTTGCACACTTTGCACCTCAGCCTGTCTGGCTGTGGCTTCTCCCATATCTTCTCCTTCTCCCCTTCCCTCACCACATACTATTCTATACTTTTAGTCCTTAACTTGTTTGTAGCGAAGTCACAATTGAAAACTAATTCCTGTAGATTTTTTTCAGTGTTATATCCCTTGCTGTTATTTGCATAGAATCCTTATATTTTTGGGTCCTAAAACCACCGTTTAGGTCTACAATCCCATTGATAATCCGTTCATATTACATCATTTTAAATCCCATTGGATCCCAATGTATCCCAATACTGATTGGTGGTATACCTACCCCCCTGAAAAATGATGGAGTTCGTCAGATTGGATCATCATCCAGTTCCTATTGGCGAAAATAAAATCCATGGTCCAAACCACCAACCAGTTATTAGATATATATAAACAAAAAACAACTGATGTCCCATACTTCCCACCAGAATCAATCCTTCCATGTCCCCAAAAATCCACCAGATTTCCCCCCAAAAAAAATCCACCGAAAAAAAAAAAATCACCACCCAGCTGCCGCCATCCGCGCCCGCAGGCCGGCGATGAAGTCCTTCAGGTTGGCCACGGTGACGTGGCGCGTGGTGCGGCCGCCTGGCGGGACCGCACCGGACGGTGAAAAGTCGTGGAGTTTGGCCATGAAAAAATGGGGATCTTACCATGAAACACAGGGGAAATGGGATTCAACCCACAAAAACATAGAAAAAGTGTAATATAAGTGTAATCTATCCAAGAAAAACTGGGAAGATGGATGGAACATGTGATTTATAATTTATAATCAACAAAAACTGAGTAACAGTTTGGCGATTTCACCAAGGAAATTGTTGATTTCACCAGCAAACATGTGGGATCCCATGTTCAGAGTTGTCTATTCTTAATTTTAATGATAATCGAGTTGGGTGCTTATATTGAGAAGTCGGATTTGCCGTAGATATTGTATCGAACCGACTTTTTCGGGCACCGCGCTTCTGCAAACCGCAGGATCTGGCGGTGTCATGGTGTGGCCGTCTGGTACGCTGTTCCAGTGCCTGTCGGCTCGCCTTCAAAAGGCCATGCCCAGCTTGGCGCTCAGCGTCACTGCATAGCCGTTTAGCCGTGGCATGCCCATGGCCCAGGGGCCCAGGCACGTCGAAGGCAAAATCAATGCCAAGGAAATCCAAGGAATTTATTGGTCATTCCTTAAATTTGTCAACTCAATTGAAGTTTGTACGCCAATGCCAAGAAGAAATTGAAACAATACGCACAGAATCCAATCACCAAACACTTTGATACATCTGCAATCCAAAGCCCGGACCCGTGATGACCCGTGTCTTGTCTGTCGGGTCTCATGACGTGTTGTTGTTCGGTCTGCTTTTGAGCGTAGAACAATGAGTTATTGCAAACATGCGTTCGTCCAACAACAAGTTGGTAATGCAAATGAGGGCTCTGCAAAGTCATCTTGTCAACTTGGGGTTGCGTCGTGCTCTCAAATTTCACACTCAACATTAGACGCTATGCGGCCAGGGATCCAAAATAATATTGAAAGCATCAACAAATACAATTGACAATCAAGGAGAAGGCCCAAAAATAATTTTGCAACTACAATTCCTAGCGGAAAGTGCCACTTCAGTGGGAGTTGCTAGGAACAAACAATCAGAACTATATTATCATATATTATCATGCCAGGTGGTGCCCCGTCAAGTATAAGTTGGCTAAGTAGTTATAATTAAACTGATTGGTTCATACCCGAAACAAGTCCAGTTAGAACTGCTGTAAATCTTCGTCCCAAAGGCCCTTAAGACGGCGTCGTCAAGCGGTGTCTTGTAGGTAAAACAATGCCATTTTTACCACCCATTTGGAAATTGTTTATACATGTTTATACAACCTATTTCGGATGGTGACTTGGGGGATGGTTGTCATGATTGTTTTACGTTAACATTATATCAAAACATATACATCTTCAAACATGTTAACTCAGATTCAATGAGACTCAATATAAGCTATCTATCATTATATACTGATTGGTGGTTTCAACATATCGAAACACATAACCGTCAACTGGAATCATCAAAAATGAAAGTATTTGCAACCACAAGTTTTTTGGTTTCAAGAGTTATATATATTGCATGCTACATCCCTGCCGTGATGTTAATTTCCATGTATGGTCAAACATGGTCAAATCCTTCTTTTTCAAACCACAAAGGAACATATTTTCGGAATCTGGTTAAGCTGCTATAACCCCCATTTCCCGGCCTTCGGTGTGGGCAGTCAATCCCAGGTGCATCGCTGTCTCGTGCACGACTTGCCGTTCCTGGCCCATTTCGGATGGTCTTTGATTGCTTTTTATGAATTTTGTTATGTGCTGAGAGCTGGGGTGGCCAAAAAAAAATGTGTTTGTTGCGTTTACCCTCTGGTTATTGCACATAGCCATGGAAAATCACCATTTTTAATAGGTAAACCATCTATAAATGGGCCATCTATACCATGGCTATGTTAAATAACCAGAGGGTACATGTTGCCCTACTCCTTTTTTTGCAAGGTAAGTTCTACGATCAGTGTCCGACACCATCCAGAGTTTCCATCACAAAATGCCATGGGTTTTGTGTGCGCAATGCCCCTATTGTCTTGGCCGCAAGTCCACGTTTGTTGGCCAAATCAATTCCTTTGCAGATTGCACACTCTAAGAAGTTGGATTCCAGTTTATACATGCCACACATGCGGCAATTATACTGTACATCAACGATGTAGTTTTGTTTTTTTGATGGAGACCATCCCTCAGTATACCCACGTTAGAAGCTGCAAATCACTACTGGTTGGTGGTTTCAACCCCTCTGAAAAATATGAAAGTCAGTTGGGGTTATTGTTCCCAATATATGGAAAAATAAAAAATGTTCCAAACCACCAACCAGACTAGCATGGCAAACGGAAGTCCATGGAAAACCATCCCTCCAATAGTGGAATCATCGATTGGTTCGGGACCGCTGATCCCAATAACTTGACCGCCATCGAAAGTCGCGGTTCTTGGAAATCTTGGTAGATGCCAGCAACACCCATAAAAAAATAGATTTTGTGTAAAAATGTGGATACAGCATGATAGAGCACTCTTTTCTACCAAGCATTTGTGATGTTTGTGGATTAAACCAATGTCTATTCGAAACAATGGATACCCGATAGCCTGGTTCAAGTAGCTTCGCTGCTTCGCTTAGCCAGTAACCAATTCGAACACAAATTGCCGATGCGAATCGGGGGCTTGTCATCCAGGGGGTTGCCTGCATTTAACATGTTTGTGGGGTAGATCTTGGTATACATATTCCATGCAACATATTTGTATATGTCCAAGGATGATAATTATATGGTTAGCCCCAAACAAATAATGTAATCTATGTTCGGTACATATATATATACACATAATATCATCATTAATGTCAAGTCAGGATTAATCAACACCCCGTTATTAATCAACCTCCTCCTCCTCCCAAAAAAATGCAATTTAAAAACAGGTGGCCCCCCAGATTAATAAACACCCCCGATTAAAAAAACACCAGTGCTGAAATCAATTTTTTATCCAACAATTTTTATTTCCAATTCTATTTATTTCCATTTTTTACATTGTTTTTTATAATCATTGTTATAGTTAAGGTTTAAGTTGATCATTTAAAATTTCAAAAAACAACTATTCCCCACATGATCGATTTTTAATTAAAATCTTTATAAAAATCATCAGTTTGGATAGCTCCCAAAGGGT
>Ga0126342_10019243_pt1 | contig 11620 bp, 12 predicted proteins | sample Cyp1metagenome_FD_92528 | JGI IMG/M metagenome (GOLD analysis project Ga0126342, IMG submission 92528) | Coral microbial communities from Lord Howe Island, Old Settlement Bay, Australia - Cyphastrea 1 metagenome | ecosystem: Host-associated > Invertebrates > Cnidaria > Coral ... | reverse complement strand
TGTCCTCTTACTCTTTCTCTTCTGATCTTCTCTCTTCTAATCTTTCTCTTCTCTCTGCCTCTTCCCTGCTCTGCTTTTCATCTGTCCATATTGTCGGAAGTTTGACTTCTAAACTTCCTTCGACCATACAATACGTTACAATACCATGCAAGGGTTTTGACCTAGAACCCCCAAACAACTATTGTCATTTGGATGGGCTATGATGGGTCATGATGGGCTATGATGGGTTATGATGGTTTCCAAAGCCGTTCGTTCAAAAGGGGTTCAAGAGGTTTTGACGGGTTGCGGAGTTCATGATGGCTTCTGTCGTTCCAATGGCTCCAATTTTTAGGGCAATTCTATGGGGTTTTGGATGTCTCAACATGTCTCAACATGAATATCATCCAGGAAACGTTAGAAAACCATAACAAAACCATTCCATTTCCCTGCCGATTGCAGCGTCCTCAGAGTGTACCAAGGTCGATATGCTTTCGAAGAGAAACTTGTCAGCAATAGCCCCTGACGCTCACATGAGCTTCCTGTTGAAAACCAGTGTAAATGAGTCATGGTTTCCCAACGGAATTTAAGATACAATCACATCATATCATACCATGTACCTATTATTATATAGATTTATAGATATTTCCCACATATGGTGATTTTTTTTCCCCATATTTTTCTTTTCTTGGCCGAAGTTGCTTGGTGTTTTCGCTTCATCGGATGTTTGAGGCGCGAATGGAGAAACCAGGTAACCAGACTGGACAATTGATTGCCTCGGTAGTGAGTTAAAAATATTAGTTTTTGAGTTTAAGTTCATTTCACATCTGTTCACATGTTCTTTTTTTATTGTCAGGTAGGTCACCAAGACGTGTGAAGGTTTATACCAAAACGTTTTTGGATATGATTGGATGATCCCCGATAATCTGAGGCAACAAGACGGCGCGTTTCTATGCCAAGTCCATCTTCGGTCTCTCGACATATCTTTGGTGGTTCATATCGCCAGGCCCTTCTTGTGTAATTATATAATATACATATACACATCGAATTTCTGATATATATTATGTAAATGTAAATGTATATGTATAAGTATATGTATATGTATATGTACATTTATATGTATAATATATATATATATATATACATCATACACATACTGTGTGGAATCTGTATCTGGTAATGCTTAGGGGTATAGGGAAAAAATGCCATCCAGTATCCAGTTAACAGGCGAGATGTTTTTCATGTCATCATCCAGGAGACATTGCAGAAGGACTCAGCTGGGACTTGCGCGGAGACAGGCTGGGACGTTGCGTGTAGAGCATCCATGGCATCGGTGTACTGCCTGGGATATATGGCGTATGGATATCTCCAAGAATGAGTCACCAATCGCAATAGGGATCAATAGAAATCCCTGGCTGTAGATGAGAACATGTCGTGACCCAAATGACCCAAATCAAAGAACGAAGGTTCGCAGGGTTCGGCAATTCGGCAATTCATCCTTTGATTGGATGTGTCCCCTGGAATATACAGTATATATAACTATATATATGTATATATATATATATATAGTATACACACACACATATATATATATATATATAATATAGTATACAAATGTATATGTATATATATATATATGATATAATGGGGATTCCAGAGATTTTTCAATCTGTCAGGGCAGCCGACTTCTATGAGAGCGGTGAAAACAAGGGATACTGAGTCTGTTCATCGAGCCAAGAGCAGTGTCACAACCACCGAACCAGAACTGATGGTTTATGATAACCCCAAAATCATTTGTGTCTGATGGAACTATGGTTAGTAGGGGGGGTCATATCAAAAATGATTTGCGTTTGATGTGGGAAATATGATGATTTGTCGAGATTTTTGGAAAGAAGCAGTTCTGCTACTGGTAGTTCTTTTTCTTGGAGTTCTTTATAATTTTTGATGTGATTTGTTTAAAGTTAATTTTACCCTTTGATAATGTAACAAGATTTGGAGTTTTTGTCTCAATCTCAGTGATCATGAACTACCAGGAGTTAGCAAGGGTCTTTTTTGGGAGATTCCACAACATTTTTTGATGTTCTGACATGCAACTAGTGCTTTCGCGTTGATCAACAAATCAGCCACCACATTGCAGTGAACTGATGGCGTTGTTTGACATTGCTCCAATCCTTCGGCTGCCGCGGTCCCTGCGGTCCCTGCATCGCGGAGACATCGCTTTAGCATTTTCCAATTATTTTCCCAATCCCGTTTCACAGCAAAATATAAGCATCATGTGCAGTGAGAAGAAAGTTGGAGGTTTCCAATGTGCTGTTTTTCTCTTCAACTTCTCACGAGAAGTTGTCGGAAACGGGAAGGCTTGCTCCTGCCAGACCCAAAAAAGTCGACTGGAAAAAAAGGGTCGGCTGGAGGTTTGTGTGTTGGTCCAAGCTGTCTGTTGAAGAAGACTCAATCGAAAGTTCTGAAGTTGGAGAAATCATTGACATGCTTGCAAAGATGACATTCACCTGACATTTGTTTCAAGATGTGAGTGGTAATCTTATGTTTCCCTTCCCAAACTTCATCAGTTGAGTTTCCATCAAACTCCCAGAGTGAAACCAGCTTTTGATCAACAAAAAAAGTCCCATTTTGGCTGACAGCCTTTTGGGCTCTCAGCCCGGGGGTGCCCCTGTGGTCCCAATGAAGCAGCGCTTCACCCAGAGTTTCTGCAGCGCTTGCGGTGGATGTTTTCGCCAGGATGCTGATGTTACCCTCTGGTTATGTCAACAGTTCGCTATTGAAAATGGCCCAGTCGAAATAGTGAGTTTTCCCATTAATAGCATGGTGATGTTCCATAGTTTTTTGTATGTTTACCAGAGGGTAATGTGAATCCTCTGAATCCATCAACTGTCAAAAAAAAGTCTCCCTGCAAAAACTCCATGTTTTTAACCTCCGCCGAATTGGCGTTCGCTTCCGCAAATGATAGGAACGGCTAGTTTGAGTGAATCTCCGGAGTAGATGGAGTTGACTGAAAAGGATCAGACACTGAAAGTTGTTGAGGGTTTGATTATCTCCAAATATGGCTATGGATCAATACCTATGAAAATACCATTTTTAATGGGATGAACATCCATAAATCCCAGCTATTTTGATGTGAACTACAGGGGTACAAGGTTTTGACACACTGCCATATCTCGCATGGGACATTTCATTCGCAAATAGTGGCTTCAAACCACGGATTTTTTTAATTGTCTACGTACTAAACATGTGAAATGATGTTCAAACTCTGCGGTCCAACCATTCAACAACCACGGATTGCTTAATTAACAATAGACTCCACACACACATACACACATATACAATATATATATAATTATATACATACACAGTTATATATATATAGTTATATATATATAGTTATATATATAGTTATATATATATAGTTATATATATATAGTTATATATATAATTATATATATATACATGGACATGTTTGCTACTAAACAATCATGACTATGAAACGATTGCCATGCCTTTTGAGCCCTCCCGCAGCTTGGAACTGAGGCCAATGTTACCCGTGCAGGCGGCAGAGTCTTTCTCTCAACCCAAAGATGCCCCATTTTGTCACAGATTTATGTTTCAGAAAGTGTGATTTCATACTAAATCTCTATGAATCACAAGTCCAGAATAAATGGACATAGTTTTCCTAAGTAGATCACAAGTCCTTGATAAGTAGATTTAAACATAACTGAATCTTTTCATCTACCAATCTATCGGGCAGGTGCTCATCTTGGGTGTCGCTGCGGGGCTCACCTTTGACTCGAGCGTCTGGAGCTTGGGGAATGGGGAAATCCATGGGAAACATGTGGGGGGTTCTTAAAATCAACATCCCCATTCGTCACCATTTCACGGTTTCCAGTCAGTTTTCAATAGGTTTAGTCATGGTCATCCAGGGAAACCATGACAAAAACCATGACTTGGATGAAAACTGAGGGTGACACCCCCATGACAAAACGGACACTCGCGATGCGAGTCATGCGAGACGCTCAGGATGTCCAGGTCTTTACGGTGCACCGGTGCACCGATATAGTGGAGAAGGCGGGGATTTATTTTTGTTGGGATGTTTCGGGATAGAGCCCAGCAACGACAATGGCAACTTTGACCATCAAAAAAAAAATCACATAACCATCGATTATCATCGATTTAGGATTGGGAGTGGTAGGGATATCTGTGAAAAATGGGGGTTTCTGAAATGGGGCACGACATGGGATATGATGGGTACATGGGTGGGTCAAACATGGCGAACATGGGGTACCAACGTTCATTGACAGTGTTTTTTGGGTGGATGGAGGATTTTGACATATACGCCCAACAAGGATCTATATGTCTTTACATCATAGACAGACATCGACTATGAAAATCAAAATAAGAGGATCTAAGCCCATAGGTGTATGGCTATTTCCAGCATTACCACATCTTAATTAATCTAAAAGAACGAAGCGCTGAAGCACCGAATCCTTCTGGGCATCATCCTCCATGTACCTGATATCAGAAATGATCGCGGTGCCTTTGATCACTATCCCGTTATCACCACCGATCATCAATGGGATTGAGTCTGACTTAAGGGACAAATTCGAAGAAAACCATGGTTTTGATATGTTTCGACCCTTAAGACAAGCCTGTCAAGTTTCCCTTGAAATTCTGGCCTTTTCCCACACAGTTCACGGCCATGAGGCGAACACTTCTGGCCACGTGACAGAGGAGAGCAGCATCTCGGTGTGTCGAAAACATTATCAAAGCCTTGAGCTCAGCTTCCAGTCATGTCAACCTTGGAGACCTTGAATTGATGTTGGCATTGGTTGATTGTTGTTGATGGCCCTGGCAGCCTTGGCACCCCTTTTTGATGATATTTTTCATGTATTGATTTGTGAATGATGTCGAATCTGCTACGAATTCCATGCTACGCCCGAAAGTCAAAGAACAACACCAGGGGTGCCAAGTTCAAACAGCCTGGGCTTGACATGCGAGATCACATGAGATCACCTAACTGTGGTTCTTAGCTCCCCAGTTGTGTCTCTGGTGTTTTTTTTGCACAACTTGGGAATTGAGTTCTGATTCTCGGGATCCTTTTTTTGGAGCTTAAAAAATTGTGGCAAACCCAAAAGATACCTGGAATGATTCATCCTTGGGCTATGATGCATGGGATGTGGCCACTCCAGCTGCTCCAACTTTGAGGCAAAGAGACTTGCGGACTTTTGAGCGAGATGCTGTCGCTGGTCGGGGCTCTCAGCAGTGGAGGTGGGAGGTGCATGTGGCTACAAAGTGGCTACAAGAGAAATGGCAAGCTTGGTGGGATCTTGACTATGATAAAACATGAATAGCTCACTATGATTTTACATGATGCATTTCTCGATTTTTATTGATTACCTCCTTACTTTCTAGTGCTTACATCCCAAGTTATTTATGGAATTCGTCCATATCGACCACTTTTTCACGCTCCCGACCCCAGCACATTTGGCAGCATACACAGCAAAATTATTACAGCAAAGATGCATAGAGGGGACGTCCACATAAGGTTAAATATCCTGATATTGTTTGTAGTCCCAATCCAGTATATCAATAACAACTTTTTCAAATCCAACGACACTACATTCCAGTGAAGTTGATTCGCAACTGTTCCAACCGACCCTGTTCCACGAAATAATTCTAAGAATTTCATATAATATCATATAATAGTAACCGTAAGTTCATATTTATCCAAATTCGCTTCAATCCTGTAGTATTCAAGTGTTTGCTGCTTGGATTGATAACTTTACTGATTGTAGAAGATTAGGATCAACTACTGGTAGTGCTGGTGTAGCAACAGTAACTACAGATGCTGACCATGATGAATACGGGAGAATTGTCAGAATTGATATTAGACCTACTCGGCATTCCCTTACAGGCATTCCGGGAGCAAATGGAAAAGCACACCTCTCTCATAAACCTTGCTGTGGATTACTTGAAAGCAACTACTACTTGCCATTGAGGGCCCCAATAGATAAGTAAAATTCAGCAAAAAATAGCGAACAGATGCATTCCTAGTTCTTTTGGTTGGATGCCTATGCACTTGACACAGCCTGGCTGGTGGTTTTAAACATGCTTTCCATACTGGAGACCGATCCTAATGGACTTCATATTTGTTCGATGGGCTCAACCGCCAGTAGATGTTCTCCCGTTGTTGGTTATATCCCAATCTTTATATTCCCATAAAATGCTTGGTTTTTATTAATGCTTCACTGCAAATCGCCTCCAGAAGCCATCACGAACTATCAGTACCCAGATGCTTTTCCCTCAACATTCCCCATCACAAAAAATCATGGTGACCCACGGCAACACATCATCTTCCCATCATTTTCCTCATCAGTTTCCAATTTCCCATCATTCTCCTATGGTTTTACAGCTCGGTGAACTTGTGAGGCTTTGATCCGTGGGGACTTCAACAAGTTTAGCTTCTGTGAGATGATGAGTTCCGCTCACGGCTGCTCTACAGCTATGGCTGGGGGGCCCGGGGAAAATAACCTTGGCATGGCGAGTTAGCGATGGTACCACGGTCAGCCTGTGATTGTTGTTGTCGTCGTCGTCGTCGTCGTCGTCGTTGTCGTTGTCGTTGTGGTTGTGGTTGTGGTTGTTGTTGTTGTTGTTGTTACAAAACTTATCATATTAATTGGACGTTATTATATATCACCATTGCGATCTCACTATCTTTTTTTCCGGTCTGGAGTTAGCGGTGATAGCCTGTACCAGCTTGGTAGATATGGTTGGATGGAACATTTTTGTAAATTTTGAAGCTTGCCGTCGTTTAAATTGGGAAGTATCCAGCCTGCCAGGTTGGTTTATCACAAGGTTAACACCATTTGTTTGCGATTTAACGCCAGATTTGAGGAAGTTGAAAGTTTCGAATTCTTGTGTCTTCAATTGCATTTATCTATTATAGGTTGCGCCTGGATGGTGGTTTCAGACATATTGTCTACTATTGGATTCCATCGGGCTCTTGGTGAGCCCCATCCTCGCTGGTTGGATCTCCATGGGCAGGGGTTCATCAATGAGTTATTTATCTCCATGAGAACCCTCCATCTCCATCTTTTGCGTCCAAGACACTGTTTTTCTATGTTTTTCTTATAGTATGAACTCCCTTCCAAAGGATGAATCCCAAAAACCCATAATAAATGATGAAGCTCCATGAACCATTGCTTCCAGAAATTCCATAACCCCCAAGACCAGATTTCCCCAGAGTTTTGGTAGCCTGGCCTGGTGTAGGAAGACTTCCTGTCTTCGGATGTCGTGGCAGATTTGGCCTTTGGCCACTGCCGCCGCTTGAGGCTACGGCACTTCGTGGCAGTTCGTGGCGCTTCCTTTGGTTTGGAGAATATAAATCAAATCCTGCAAGAACTATGGAAAGCTCAGTTTGGAAAAAATCTGAATATTTATATCCTGGTATTTTTGGAGCATTTATATCTAACGCATTGTTCAAAAAAGAAGTGCTTTCTCATTCCAAGCGTTTCGAACGTCACAGGCAGAACAAGACCTCCGAATACTGCCAGTCCTGCCCTCGGACTCCGCATCATTTTACATTCCGGTGATCCTGGGAGCTGGAAATTGGTTTAGTGACTGGATTATGGTCCCTTTTTTTGAATACAGGGCTATAATTTATAATGTGAACAAGATTCGTACAAGAGTTACTAAGCATCAATCAGTTTTTTTAAATGATGGAAGGCCATCATTTCAAACATCTTCATTTTTCCATTATTTTCCATTCATGTCCCTATTTTCTCTGGTATTTTGCAGATGTTTTGCTTCAAGGCATCTGCCGCAGCTTTCGCAGCACGGGACAGTCGGGGTCGCGTCTTCGGCGCCGGTCCCGACCAGGATGGCTGGCTGCTGAGCGTCAACGGAACAGCAGTTCACAGGCTGTTCCAGCAAGGTGGATGCGAAAGGTCATTGAGAACCACCAAAACCTGGTGGTTTTGAAGACCCGGTGCTTGGATCATCCAATGGATCCATGGGATCCCACGAGGAGCAGCACATTCTGAATCGCTGGCTGCGGCTAGCCATGGCGGAGCCCCTGAGACTGGACGAGCAGGTGACGAAAATCATGACACACTCATCCCGGCCTGGCCAAGGTTTTTTCACGGGGAAAGGCTTGGAAATGCCCCAAGCATGGCATTCGATTAATATATTTTATATATTTTGTGTGTATGGTATCTATAATATTCTATAGATATTTTTACTCTCATTCAGATTTATATTGTTTGGGTTAAGTTTGTTAATTATCCCCGGTGATTATCACTAAGAACCCCACACCATCCCACTTTATACCACTTACGCTGGTAACAAATGGTCAAACTGAGAAAATATATGTGATAATATGATAATTGTTTATTCATAACTTATATATTATGTATGTATGGAGCATAGTCGTGGAGCCAGTATGGGATGGTCTTTGTTCTGATTGAACTGCCCGTTTTTTGAGGTGTCAGGCCTGCGGCCATCTACATCGACATGGTAACTGACACTGGCGGTATCGAGATCGGAGATGGTTGCGAGTTTGGATATGTCGACATGATTCTGGCATTTTTGACGTGCTGCATGGACCACCTGACCCACCTGATTCATCTGCCGGAGATACTGAAGATGCGACTGCGAAGGAGCGGCTTGCGGCGATGCTTGCGGCGATGCTGTGTCGCAAACGTCTCAGGCCGCTTTGCAGGTGGGAGGACCTTTGGCAAAGGGACGTTCAAGGGGGTGGCCCGCTAGTCCCTTGTGTTGGTGGCCCTTTGCTGACCCCACCTGGTTTCACATCAGGATCATCAGGTGCAAACACTCAGACTGGAGGCTTCCAGAGGTTTGGGACATTGCAGGGGCCGAAAGTGCCTGGCGCCAAATTGACTGTGGGGATGGTTACTTCAAGATTCGAAGGTACAGCTTGTACAGCATGCTCCCGGTCTGGCGATGTCGATGGGCAAGTGAACGACGGGACTCATTGGCTCTGGACTGATCATGGAGGTCCCAGTCAGCAGTTTCGATTCTGGAGCGCCCGTCCATTTGTGCTTGCCACATGCTGGCGAGAGTCAAGAGTTTCAATTTCTTCCCCATTAGGAAGCAGAGTTTGAAGTGTCGCTCTTTAAATTTCATGTTGGTCATGTTCAATGACTTTCTATAGATTTTATTACAATATCATATATATATATTATAAATATATATATACATATATATAAATATGGTTTTCGGATTCTCAACCATTCTTGATATACTACCTCTTACTACCTTCATTGTGACCATATGTGATCTGTTGCCAAACTGCTTCCTTCCACGCAGATTTGCCCAACTGGCGCCTTCACAGCCTGACGGACTTTCGACCGCGAGTCGCTGGTGAAAATTTTGACAAGCAATTTGCGGTCGAAAGTCCATCAGCCTCAAGACTCCTCCAGTTGCTACCAGTAGTGCCGTTTTTGTCGACCTTCAAAATGTACACGTAAAAATACATGAGCCACAGAAATGTCTGCATTTTCTGGGAGATTCAGGTGGTTCTTAAAATGGGGGACCATATGTTTTTTTTTGGGACGACATCTTGCCTGATTTTGGTGCATTTTCAAGCCCCACGATTGACCAACGACCAAAACAACAAATCATGATGCTGAATGATATTTCCCACGATTCCCTTCTGTTTTCCAATTTTTGGGTGGAATTACTCACTTGGAAATACCTGCCCTCCCTTTCTTCTCCGTCCTAGGCGTTTCAAGAGCGTCTTGAGCGCGGCCGTTAAGGCTAGTGAGACGGTCGACACCTTGCGTACTGCGCTCAGAAGTGGCTGCTTTTGGTGGTTTCAAATATCCAGCACACATTTTGTGGTGGTAGTAGTGGGTGTATATATATATAGATACATATACATTCTTTTTACATTGTATATGTGGAAGTGACATGTGTGTATATACACAGTCTATAAATATATATATATATTACATTGTGCAATATATATATATGTATACATATACACAACACTGTTGGAGTGTACGTATATATATATATAATGAAATAGTTTGAATGGTCACAACCCCAGGTGTGTGATGCTTTGAGGTTATAACTACCCTAGTCATGAACAGTTCTTTCGGGCCCATTTAGTAGCGGAAATATGAGGTGAGTGCTACATGCTTGAGTTGGAGCAAAAGTCCGAGTGATGTGCTTAGAGTGGAATCCAATGGCCCTTGTGGTTTACCCCAAACCATAGGCGGTACTTGGCAATACAACATGCAGAAGATCATGATTGACCAATGGGGTTTTGGGGGGTGCGCACCACATTTTTCTGCGAAGCTATTTGGGTGGTCAGAATTATTGCACATCAGCTCCTGAACGTGAACCCCTGTGGCTGCTTGATTTGGAGGTTTGGCCGCGGCAATTACACAACCAGGGTGAACATTCATCTGGAGATGACAATAATGAACTTGATTATACTTGATTATGTATCCCTATTGGGTGTAGAAACAATATATGAATTGCAAGCAAAGTGAGTGGTACTATTTGCAGCTGTTTGCAGAAGCCCCAAAGGATCCCAAAGACATATTTGGAGCAATTTCCATAGCGTCAGTCGACCTGGTTGGTCCTCGAAAACTGTTGTTTTTTTCTTGGGTTTTTCATCTATGGAATGATCTCTCCCCAAATCAAAATTTAGTCCAAACAACATGTTTTTTCCTATGAAATTCGCAAAAAGATACCCAATGATCCCAATGAAAAACCATACATTGGGGTATAGCAATGGCATCTCTCATTTTGAGCCCAAGTCTAGACGTTCAGTGCTTGGTCCAGGTCAACGACTGCCACCACTACCCCTCTGGTTGTAGCTGTGGAGGTGCTGATACTATCCCCGTGGCAATTTCCAGTCTAGAACTGGTGAACCTGTGCATAGTTTAAACGATTTTTTAAATGTATTGGAATTTTAAAATTGATGTTAGACTAGTTATTTTATTGTTGGGGGGTTTGGTCTGAGCATTTTATTGGCAAGGTAAATCCTGATGATTTTTAACATGTTAAAATACTTAAAATTCCATTCTCATTTTATTGCAAAACAAAATCTGTTTGGAGCATTTTATTGCAGAATTGAACCAATGCTTTTCCAGGATCTTTTTATATCGATTTTATTGGGCATGTCATTTTAGATCAGCGAATTTTAAGGAATTCGAAGGAATTCTAAGGAATTTTAAGGAATATTAAGGAATATTAAGGAATTTTAAAGGAAGTATAAGGAATATTAAGGAATTTTAAAGGAATTATAAGGAGATTTAAGGAATTTAGAGAGTTTTAAGGAATTTAAAGGATTTTTGAGAATTGCCACGAAAGGATGCCACCTTATTTTGTTGCTATAAAATGCTATTAAAAAAGAAACACACTTAATATTTGGGCACCTTCACTCTAAAATACCCCTATCTAAAAAGAATTTCCTGACCCCTTTTTAAAGAGGCGTTTGTGAGTGTCTTCGAAATTGGATGAAGTTGGATGCAAATTCGGACATGAATTTGCTGGCAAGGCATTTTATTGCAGAACCAGTTTTCATTGTTTTTGTGCATTTTAAAGCCTGAGGCCCTATGCACAAAAGTTAGACCGCTCTAAAACTCCTGCACAGCTTCACATA
>Ga0126342_10019242_pt1 | contig 11622 bp, 8 predicted proteins | sample Cyp1metagenome_FD_92528 | JGI IMG/M metagenome (GOLD analysis project Ga0126342, IMG submission 92528) | Coral microbial communities from Lord Howe Island, Old Settlement Bay, Australia - Cyphastrea 1 metagenome | ecosystem: Host-associated > Invertebrates > Cnidaria > Coral ... | reverse complement strand
GCAGAACATCTTAAAGACAGTCTACGCAGCCGCCGCCAAGGTGCAGCATGAACGTTTTTGAAACTGACATGCGCAAACATAATGAGATTAACATTGACACTTAAACGATGAAGCTTTTGGGAAACGCTGGTATGCAGCACATATTGACCTTGAATCACTGAGATCAGCTCTATGCATTGTCCACAAAGTTTCCTACGTAGAGTGATTTCTAACATAAATGGTAGTTAGCCAGCTACAGTTTACAGTCCAGTACATTCCAATAATTACCATTAATGACGATTTGTAACCATCAACCATCAACCATCAACCATTCATTGACCATGGCCACCATGAATGAAGCGTTGATGAACCAACGACTGTTGCTCATTTCTTTGGGCTGCTGATAAGCGAGAGGGAGGTGCCATAAGTAGCCCTTGATTCACATGCGAACTTGGGACGGTGAAACCATATCCCTATCCTTGTTTATTGCTTCACCCCAGCCCCATCTGCATTCCCTTGTTTGGTCTCATCCCCATCGCGCGAAATCAACCATCAGCAAGCAGGGGCTAGCAACCAGTACCGCCCAACCATTGACATTTGGGGCGAAGAGAAAATCAACCAGCAGGAAAAGCGAGACTCTGCACTAATGAATGGGAGAACCCAAAACTTTGGGCTAGCCAGCGGTTGCAGAATATGGGGATTAGTCATGAGATGATTATTTTTGCAGAATATGCAGGTATGCAGCACATGTTGATCCTGAATCTTGCGGTGTAAGCAGAGGTAACTAGTTTCCAGATGTTTCCAGTTCCACAAGGTGTTGCGTTACGTCGCCGTTGTGATGGCGTTCCGGTGTAGCAATCAACCAGCGCTTGCAGTGGGACATATGCCCAGCGCTACCCACTAAGTCAGTAATTTTACATATATTTTGTTAGCTATACAGATATGAAGCATTATTTGTCATTTGCAATAAAACACAGTATGGCGTATGCCTGGCTGACAGCGCCAAACCGATTTGATGTCATGAAATGGTTCCAACCATACGCCCAAAATGTTCATGGCCGAAATTTGTCGATCAATATCAGGTATATTTCCATAGTTCACTAGCATTTTCTTAGTTGGCAGGCCCGGCTGTGATACCATTGGCCACAGCACCAGACAGCCAACGGAGGCAGCTGAAGCCAAAGCTGAAGTCGCAGCACCAGTGGCTGAAGCACCAGAGGAACCAAAGGATGAGGCAGCCGAAGCCAAGCGGAGCAGTTGAGTTTGGATCACTGGGCAGCTAACCCAAACATTTGACTGACCATTGAGATCAGCTCTATGCATTGTCCAAAAATCTGCTCGAACGAAGTATTGCTCGCAGAGTCAGGTTGAAGATCCAGCGGAAAAGATTCATTCTGGAAACAAATTGTGATTAACATTCATTAGAAGACTTGATCCAACAAATTTCTGCTTGTGACTAGTCAGTTCTCTCCAACCATGGCCACTGATGGTTCTTAGTCGCCATTGATGGTTCTTACAACTCAAGTCGGGGTGAGCCAATCATAGTGATACTTGACTGGGGCCAATCAATCTTAGCAGTTATTGCGGCTATTGCCCTCATGACCAATTGGGTCGATGATACTGAAATGGAACGCTGTCAATCAGTATTGTATTCTTTCGCTTTCGTTTGTGGGCTTTGCCCGCGGGGAAGGTATGAAGAGTCTCCCAAAAAAAAAAATGATAGTTAGATGATACTTGGCATGATCGCAGTCATCAACAAGAATGGCTATTGAGGAATCTTACTCGTACTAGATCCCATGGAATTGGTGATCCTCAACCATTATGTGGACATTCTTCAGTGTAAACCCATAGAATTGTTAACCATTACTTCAATATTAAACATGATTAGTAACCCATACTGACAATATTAGATCAATAATCATGCTGAACTATTATCAATCTCATTATTAGTCATTAGTTCACTATGAATTAACAAACGCCCATTAGTCAACTACGAATCAACATTTTTTGACAATTATTCCCATTCGTCAGCCGTGAATTAATCAACTATGAACTAGTCAATTAACCAAACTCATCTATAACTAATTAACCATCAATAAGTTCACCATCTCCAAACTATCATCCACCCGTAGCAATCATCATCCACCCATGGCAGTCCGCAGCTTCGCTGCTCGGATGGCAAGCCCGAAGCGCCAAAGGAGGACGCGACTGGAGCGGAACTTGCAGCACCAACAGCTGAAGAGGCAGCTGAAGCCGACCATGTCTTGGGTGTTGGCGAATGATTGGTTGAGTTTTGGTGAGTTGGTCAAGTGGTTCAGATGGCGCTGGTTGATCCTGGTAATGGTTTGTCATTGGCGATGGTAGTTTGAAGGCTAACTTGCTGGATATGCTGGCAATTGAAACTATGGGTGACGATGGCGAACAAAACAGATGCCATGAAGGCTGGTCAGTAGGCAGTAGGATAATGGTTCTTGAAATTGTGAAGGTGAATGCAAATGGATGAACCTCTCTAGTAATGCTCAGGCCCTCTGATAGTCTAACGTCACTGGCCAGAAATCCGACCTTTGGCATGACGTACTTCGTGGATATAGCCATTTGCCAACACGCAATGCATGATTGGTCATATTGTTCTGGGCCTTCGGCTTAGATCTTTTAGATTGTCTTGTGATAAGCATTCATTAAAAGGCTTGATCCAACAAACTTCTGGTTGTGACTAGACAGTTCTCTCCAACCATGGCCACTGACGGTTCCTAGTCGCCATAGTTTTTGCAACTCAACTCGGGGTTAGCCACCCCCACCCATTCGCCAAAGGTGATCGACGACTCTTTGAGTTTTGAAAAGCAGTGGTGATGTGGTTGGTTTCCCAAATGTGGGGTTTTCCTTCAGATTTTTTTTTTGAGGGTGAAGCTGTAGTGATACTTGGGTTCATCTTCGAACTCGGCGGTGTACTGGGCAGCGCCACTGCGAGATTCACCATTCTCCGGAGTAAGACTTGAAGGCTAAAGACACCCCTCGGGCCAGGAAAGCATTCAAAAGCAAGAGATGGCAGTCTGCGTCCGCCGACGAACGGGGGCATCAGGACGGCTGGGTTTCGCCAGTTCAGGATGGTTACCAAACCTGGATTTGTCATGGGATCGTTTGCAAATGTCCTTGAAAACTGCTGGTACCAATGATTTCTCAAGACCTTTCAGCTTGCCTTTCCTTCTGTTTTCTTCAAAAGCTTCTGTTGTGCCACCCAAAGGCATGGACAAGTTCTTTGGCTCAGCCCGTGTAATTACTAGCCATTCTGTCACGCGAAGCTTCCAGAGATCAGTGTATGCATGCTCCCTTGAGTGGTCGGGCTGGCAACTCCAGCAGGCTGATTCACCATTGCGCATGATGCACCACCAAATGAAGTCGTTGGTTAAGCATCTTAGCAAAAAGCAGGCCCAAAAAAGGTTTCTGTCACTTTGGCATGGGTGACATGTATCAACATGTATCAAGACCATCACGAATATACATGTGACATTCTTAGTCATTGGTCCAACATGTGCAGAAAAAGGATGTTTCCTGGTGGTTTTGATCCGGAATCGTGCTCCAGGAGAGATCACCCGCGCGGTTCGCGCTGAGGATGGGTCAGTTGGAAGCCTGGTCCAGTAGTCAGGGCTCGGAGATGTAGAGAGGCCAACACAATCAACTCTTTGACACGAGATGACATGAGAACGCGATAGAATGCGATATGTATACGTATGTATTATATATATATGAAAAACAACAGCGTTGTTTTGAACCGCACCGAGGGGCATCTTGATCTAAGCAGCGGAATGATGACAAATTGTGAATTTGCACGCCCCCTTATTCATTTAAGAGGATCATGGAGCGCTTAAATTGGGAGAGCCTCAAACAAACACACAAGCAACAACAACGACAACAAAACCAAAGCCGGACAAACCAAACGGAACCCACAACCCCTCAAGTTTCTCCTTCCTCCTTTGCGCGCACGTGTGAGTGCTGTGTGTCTTGGAGTGGTTGTATGCCCGCCGCACGACGCTTCTTCGAAGAACACATGTTTTGATCATAAACCAGCTTCCAAGTAAAGTCCAAACTAAGGAACAACCAACCTTGGGCTTTTTCATGACATTTTGTCAAAACGTTTGCAAGCATAGCCCCACCTTCAACCCACCGGAGGGTTGTCTGAGATCGTTGCAAGTTCTGCCTGAGTGACAGAGCTTCAATGTCAGCGCGTTTTTCCGGTCCTTTCACCACCGGGGTCGCCCGGTGCAATTTGTCGTACAGGTTCTTACTGTCGGTCACTAAGGTACCTTTGGTTAAACTCGCCGCATGATCAACATCTCTAAGTTGGATATTATGTCCCAAAAGTTCCGACCACATAACCCAGACGTAGGTAAGATCATCTTCAGTGTTCAGAGCAGCCATGGTTTCAGCCGTAGCAGGGGATCTACACACTCTGTTGATGCAACCGCTTTTCCAAAAGACAGGGGTCACCGGAGAATGAGAACCTTCCCTAAGTTTGGGGGTGCACATCCCAATGAAAATCCCTTCCGTGGAATCCACCTCATTGGGCCGGTTGGCCCACGCAGCATCGCTCCAGGCGATAAACTCCAATGGTGCATGTTCATCAAAAGCATGAATCTTATACACTTGATCTTTCATTTTCTTCATATCCCGAATAATTTTATTGGTGGTAACAATATCAGCAACCGTAGATTGAGGAATTTTGGTCAACATGTGATTAACATCAACAGCATACAAAAAGCATGTTTGGCCAGTCACCCATGACAAGGAGCCCAATGCTCCTCTGAGTTTCCGTTTCTCCTCGTCGGTCGTTGGGCACTCGACTTGTCTGCTCCGATCTTTCGTCAGAAAGATTTCAGTCATTTCGTCGATAAATCGGTCTTGTTTGAGTTCAATACTGTAATCCGATTTCTGGCATACATCAATGCCACACTGAACAAAATGGTCGGTTTCCCAAGTTCCCCAATCATAAGCCTGTTTGATTTTCTCCATTAAACCACGATGAATTTTACAATAATCACGTCCTCCAAACAGAAAATCATCGACATGACCATGAATAATAGAACGGACGCAACCAGTTTCATCTTTCCAAATCCAACAACATGGTTCAACGAGCAGTTTTTGATAACCCAAACTGGAAAGGAACCTCGAAATGCTTTCATACCAATGAAGGGGAGCCTGAACCAAACCATAAGCAGCTTTCTTCATGAGCATGGGAGTTCCCTCTTTGACTTCTAATTTTTCCGTGATTTCCTTGAGAGGCCTACACCACAGCTCTTCAGTCAAATCATCACCTTGAAGGAAAGCCCCACTTATGTCCCCCTTAGCCATCTTAAACCGTTTCCAACTACAAAGCTGAAAGAAAAGTTGACGACTCGCTCTTGAGGGTGTGGGTGCAGCAGTCTTACGGTCAGCATAAGACGGGTCCTGGTATCCAAGCACGATTGCTCGTGCCTTGGCCTTTCGGCCGTCCTGGTACTTATCGTCGTACTTCCAAGTCAGAAGCCAGCGCATGCCAAGCACGTTGTACTCGTCAGGCAGGCGATCCTTGGCCAGTTCAAAGCACTCTGCTGCTATGAAGTTCTTGACTTCAATGTCTTTTGCCTTCTTGAATTGCATGTATTCATCTTTGGTGAGTTGCTTCTCATGTACTTCTACTTATTTCCGACGGATCTGACTGCTCATGTAAGCCTCTGGATTCGCCAGAAACTTCTTTGTCCCTCTGCGTGATGATGGAAGCAACATGGAAATTTCAACTGCTGCCAATGCCTCTTGAGAAACATGCAAGTCCTCATCGTCCACCTCCAGTGGCACAGAAGGTGCTGATCTGGATGGTGGTGGTCGAGGATCATGTTCATCTGGAAGAGCTGCCTCCTCAGAGCCGCGTTTGGCATGACGGCTTTCCACTGTTCCCTTCTTCCTCATCCTGGTTTCTGGGATGTTCTCGCCATGGTGTGTTCTCACTGGGGGTTCCTCATGTGCTTCTGTCCATTCTTCACGGTTGGGTTTGTCCATGGATAGGTCGACATAGGTTCGCCTCTTAGGATCTGTTGCTAAGGTAGTGATCGTCCAGGGGATTTCAATAGGGCCATTGAGACTTTCAATCTGAAGTTCGTAGGGCGAAGCTTTTCGAAGTTGTTCTGGAGCACATTTAAGAAGCCTGCCTCCACGATGGAGCCATACCACACTTCCCGGGCGCCATTCCCCTTCAGAATCCCGTCTAGTCTCAGTTGCTAGAACCCTGGCTGGACCAATGAACCTTCCCTGATTATGAGTAGTTTTCTCTTTGAGGGGTACCTGTCGTCTCCAATAATACACCACATCCCCAGGAAGAAAATCTTGCAAGGAACGTCGTCCCATTCGCTGTGCCTTCTCCAGCTTTCGTCGAGCTTGTTCCTCGGCGAAGGCTTTGGTGGCAGCACAGCGGATCTTGACATCTTCTTGGAAACCCCCATCGTCTAGTAGTTCTGGTCCCACTGGTCGAACCCGATCATCTTCAAACATATGTCCATGTTCATCAGGGCCTCTTCCTAGAACCTGTTGCATAGGAGAGAAACCTTTGTACCTCTCTTCAGAGTTGCAAACCCAGACTGCACGTGCTAATAGTTCATGAATGTCTTTGTCAGGAAATTCTTGTACCAATCGCTCCAACATGCCCTTCAAGGATTTGATGCTGCCCTCAACTATACCTATTTGCCAATGTGCCTCTGCTGGTATGGTGACAAACTCTATACCTCGTTCTGAGAAGTATTGATCTGCTTCATCTGAATTGCATGGCCCTGCGGCATCGGTTCGCAAAACCCTTGGAGCTCCAAAGGTTGCAAACCATCCTTCTTCTAGAGCACGTTGAATCATCTTCCAGTTCGTTGTATTTCCTGAGCTCATGGTTGTCAAGCGTGCCATCCTGAACCTTGTTCCTTCATCCACTGCAACCACGAAATGGTACTTGGCTTTTGTCTTTGGATGAACCCATGTTGCCATGTCGATCTGCAATCTTTCCCACTTCTGAGGAATGGTTTCCAATTGAGCAAATCTTCTAGGATCAGTCCGCTTTCGATGGGCACATATACTGCAAGTCCATTCCTTTGCAACCTGGATCACCTTTGGTTGTACTCCTCGTTGAGTCAAAGTATGTATCAAATTCTTCATGCTACCATGACCTGTCGTTTGGTGGATGTGTTGAATCTTCTTCTCAATCTCCAGTCGTTCCTCTGGGGATATTTCCAAGTTCACATCTTCTCCCACCTGGGCCTCTTCCAAGTCGGTGTGTAGAGCTTGGTGTTGTTGTTCCACAATCCTGTGCCAGGGTTCACATTCTGAAAGGGAGTCAATCACTTTGCGGGCAAAGGGCACGGTGTATCGCGATGTGTGCGCAGCCTCTCCTCTTTCGCATTTTCCTTTTGGATGGTTTCCCTGACATCTCAGATCCAAGTGTCGTAGTAGATGTTGGTTCCTACTAGCAATAGTCCAAGCCTTACATAGTGCCAACTTCCCATCACGTGTTCGGAGACCCACAGCGCAACCGTTGCAAGAGACCTTTTTCAAACTGAACTCTTGGATGTAGCTCTCGATCATGGGCAATTTCCAAGCTTCGCAACGTTGAGCAAACTCCCAGTGCACCTCTGTGCCCTGCTTCCATGCAGCCCTTGCCACTTCAATGGCTCCCGAATACTGATTTCTAGCACGTTCCTGTTTTTGATCTAACTTAGCCTTTCGTTCGGGGGTTCCCTTATTCAGATGTTGTAAAGGACAGTATGGGCTACACTCACAGGCAATCCAAAGGTGTTTGGGTTTCAAAAGCTTCACACGTTGAATAGCATATTGAACTCCTTCAGCCGTTTCCAAATTCGCACCATTCCATTCAGACAATCTAACCGCAGAACCTTTACCAAACCGTTTTTCAACTTCAGCACTCAACAAACTGTCATGAAAACAAGCCAACTCAACAAGAAAAGGTCTACCATGTCCTACTAAGTCTTCCCATGTTTTACTGAAGGGATTCCTATGCAAATGCCACTCACGAGCCAGGTTCATAGCGTCCTTCTCGGACAGGTCCTGGTCAGGTTGTCCATCTTCTGGGTCGATCACATCTCCCGGCGTGTCTTGTGCTGCAAAGCATTGGCATCGATCTCTGTCTTCTCCTGTCGAAGCTCTGCTGCGGTCCGGTCCACCTCCTCCATCTTCTGCGCAAGAGTTGCCTTCATCTGTTCCACCACGAGCAGCTGTTCCTGAAGCTGGTCCTGAGAGCTCTGGTCCACCATGGTGAAGCTGAGAGAGCTGCCCGCTGACGACATGTTCTCCTTCGGCATGTTCGGCTTGACATCCTTGCCGATCTTGGACATGTGCTTCTGCTGTCGCAACCAACGAGCCAACCTCTTCAGACGCCAACTGGCTTCCTGGTCCTCCATGTCTGTCTGGATCACCCATGTGGCATAGGACTTCTGATGGTCTAAGATGTCCTGATACGATTTGTCCCCATGCATCCCGAAACCCACTAGGTCCTCTCCTGATGGTTCGTGTTGCTCGGTCACCCACTTGGTTGCCATGGACGTGATTTGAGCGATCGTCTGGTTGGGGTTCACTTCCAGTCCCAAGTCCCGGACATACTCCACCAGGGTTGGTTTGCGCTGAGCTGCCTTGTTGAGTTTCTTGAGCTGGGTTGCCAGAGTATTGACCTCGGACACCGTTTGATTCTCCTTGACCTCGGCCCAACGCGCCATCATCTGAGACACGGTCCAGCTCTTTGGAACATGTTCCCCATGGTCCTGCAACTTCTGAAGCCACTCTGCCTTGGTTTTGGGTCCCGGCATGCTGCTGAACCTGAGGAAAAACACGAGGTGAACTAAGATGGCCACAGTTAACCTGAGAAATGGCTGCTGTGTGGTGGTGCGTGCCGGTTGATCCTTGGGTTTTGTTTAACAACTAAACATTCATCAGTCGAATCACTGGAGGCTCCCACATCGCAAAAATAGCACGTCTGAGATTTCACATGGTCAAACAATGCGTTGAAAAACATTTCCTTCCCTACGACCAAAAGACGCTGGTCGTTTTGATCACTGAAGACGCTCCCCTGACCCTTTTTGTCCATCTCGCCAGGGGAGTCATCTCCCTACTCGTCTGACAGGCTCTGGAATGCTGTTTCCCTAGGCACTCCACCAGCCGTCAGGTTGCCTGTCAAAGGCATCAACAAGTGGCCGTTCTCGGCTTCCATCAAGTTCACTACCATCTTCGGATCAACATGTCGGTAGATCACTTGATTGCGTTCAAAATCGATCACTGCTCCGAGGCTTCGAAGAGCCTTTCGGCTCACCAAAATCGGCTGCTGTGGAGTGTCGTGGACGTGGACCTCCATATTGCCTCGGTGATTGCCAGCATCGACCTTGAGTTGCGCGGTTGACACGCAAGTCTTGGTCAATCCATTGCCGAACTTGAAAGTGGGTCGCTTCTCCAGATCCAGCTCGATGCGACTGTCGCCCTTCTGAGCGATGTTCTTCTTCACAATCGACTCCATGGCATCGATTGATCCAAGAGATGCCGTTGCTCCGGAGTCGATTATTCCCATGCACTGCTCCATGGCCTGAGTTGTCACCAAGGACATCTCAGAGGAGCTGCATGCCATCTGAACTGGGTCTGTCTTGGGCTCGGCAATCTCGCTGGCACCGAATGCAATTTCGGCAGCCTCCACAACGACCTTTGCATCTTTCTGAGTGCGTTGTGGACATTGATCCTGAAAATGTGGTCCACCACATTTGAAGCACTTCACGCCTGGACGAGGAGCTTGACCTTTCTGAAAAGGTTTCTTTGGAAAGAAGTTCCTGTTCAGCTTCATCTGTTTCTGGTTCCAGCGTGCTTCCTTCAACGTGGTCTTGTTGATGCGGATTGCCTCAAGGGCATTGTCTATGCGAGCTTGCTCGGCATGATATGCCGCTTGCACATCTTCAGGTAGGGCTCCAATGTCACTGGAGTCCTCCTCTTGATAGTAGGCCTCCTCGTCATCCATCTCATCAGCCATCATCGCACTGGCCTTCTGCCGATCAATCTTCGCGAGATCGGCATCAGACCATTGTTCCCTGAGGGCCCGAGCCACAGAGGTTGTGCCACCAAGGATGCCACTTTTCTGATTGGGCTCCAATCCACTCCTGTGCAATAGAAGGAATCCTGCCAGAAACTCAGGAATGAAAATCTCGTTGCTAGTGTCCCAACTGTTGGGAGGCTCATAGTATGAGCTCCTCCAACTTTGGTTTCCCCACCAGTCTTGTGATCCATTCCAGTCCCAATCCCGCTGCTCCCAATGTTGCACATTGTCTTGGCCGTCTGCGTCTTCGTCATCGTCTTCATCGAGTCGTCCGTCTTCACGGAAGGGTCCTTGGTTCGAAGTCCCACGCTGTGAGCTCTCTGAACTCCTTCCCCAATCGGACCAAGCACTCCGTCTCTTTTTTAACGTCTCTTCGAATGTTGCCTCCCCCAAACTCTTTTTGCACTTTGCGCAACGCTGACGATGCCTCCCAAAGTGCTTCTGCATGTCTGGCGCACCACTCTGTCATCGACTCCCCACGTGATCTCTGCAGGTTGTAGAAGAACCTAATCACATGTTGACTAGCTTCCACTAAACTCGGCTTCTGCAAATGATCTTCCAAGAACTCAAGCAGCTGGTAAATGCCCCTCGGGTGAGACAGCCACTGAGGATCCTGGATAGTCTTTGCCCGAGTAATAGTCTTTGCCCGAGTAATGGTCTTCGCCACACCTGAGAGTTCCTGTAAGAGCCGTGGTCCAACAAGATACCTTTTTCGCTCTTCTATTCCCATAGCATATTGCAGTGCCTCTTCTCGATAACGTGTCAGCAGAACCGGATCTCCATTGTATCTAGGTACACCATCTTTCGATCGTGACTCCATGCTGCTTTCACCTGTTGGTTACCCACAGCAAACGCTCACCGCCCTGAATCGTCCTTTCTCACAAGGTCTCCGGAAGGTTCCTAAGACCTAGCAGTAACCAGGCTAATGGCTACCATGAAAAACAACAGCGTTGTTTTGAACCGCACCGAGGGGCATCTTGATCTAAGCAGCGGAATGATGACAAATTGTGAATTTGCATATATATATATATTTATTTATTTACATGTACTGGATGCGCGCTGCGAATTTTGGCAGTGCTGTTGGCTCAACACTGTTGGTGTCAGAGATGCGTTTTTTAAAATGTTTATTTATCTTCATGTTGTTCATATTTGTTTATTATTTCTGCTTCTATGGCTTTGTCCGCCACTGGCACATGATGACCCCCCAAAATGACACCCCAACAGAGGCATTCACAAGCTTGTGGATCAATGGAACCAGCCGATGAAATTGAAGGGGTACCCTTGAACCGAGCTTTGGGGCTGCTTAACCAACCTCGGAGCAATTCAGAATCCATTGAACTAGCGTTTATTTCAGTTGCTGTCCTTACCATTGTTGAGTACTCTAGTTATCTCTAGTTTCCTTTAGTTTACATATATATATATATTTACGTTGTGATTGGATAGCGGTCAGATCACCTGAGAACAGTAGGAAGTGCCCCGACTTCCACAACGAATCCACTGTCGGACGGCCGCGTCCTTTTCCCAGCTGCACGACCTATGCAGCAAGTTCGCAG
>Ga0126342_10019241_pt1 | contig 11622 bp, 11 predicted proteins | sample Cyp1metagenome_FD_92528 | JGI IMG/M metagenome (GOLD analysis project Ga0126342, IMG submission 92528) | Coral microbial communities from Lord Howe Island, Old Settlement Bay, Australia - Cyphastrea 1 metagenome | ecosystem: Host-associated > Invertebrates > Cnidaria > Coral ... | reverse complement strand
TGCAATATGGAAAATTCAAATGCAAAATCAAAATGTTGAATGTGGATTCCAAAATGTGCACTTCTCGATTTGTGCGTGAACTCTCTTGCATGCAGGCAGTGCAGGGTCTGTCTCTCTTGCAATAAATAACATCATAATCATCATAGATGTGTTTTTAATGGAGGACCAGGACTTGCAACAATGAGGGGATCGAACAAAGATAAGTGCAATGACCCAGGTGTCGCTCCCAAAGCCTGAAAATTAGAACCATGCCCACCTCACACATGAAACATGAAGTGAGTTTTTGTTGGATCTCTGGTGGAGTTTTGAGCAAGAGTTGGGATGTTCTCAATCATTTCTTCGGATATTTAAGGCTTACACCTAGAAAATCCTAGAAACCAATCACACCTAGGCACCAGAATTCAAAGCTCACTATTTGGAAACGACCAAAATTTCCGAAAAATTGGACTTTTCACCGGCGGCTCGCGCCTCAATCGTCCCGCAAGCACTGGATTTTTGTTCAACACCCTCTGTAGGGCCTTGCCATCTCGAAATCTCGGGAGAACTTGGACCATTGGTGTCAACCTGTATATTGCAAGCTGGTTTATTTGTGTGAATTCATGGGGAACAATACTGGATATAACCAAAAATGGACGGTGTGACGAACAAAACAGGTGAGATAGCCTATGATGCTGAGGCAAATATTGAACTGAGTTCCTGCCAAAAAAAAAGAGTGTATATCTGGGTATAGTATATATTTCGATTCGTAGCAAACAGAAACCGCTTAACTACCAGCAATTTTTACGTAAGATCAATAGTCCAAACGAAAGCGCTGACTATAAAAGTGATCAATTGAACCTTGTCTGCCTTTGTGGTGATTACTATTAATATATATATATATATAGTCTATATATTATATAGTGATTACCATCTGGTTATTTAACATAGCCATGGAAAATGGCCCATTTATAGATGGTTTTCCCACGAAAACCTCCATTTATAAGGGATTTTCCATGGCTATGTTAAATAACCAGATGGTAAATCATATTGATATCTCATTGTCATGTCATCTGAGATGATTTCCAGGTTGCTTTGTTTTGCAGCGCCTCTTGTAGCTGATCGGTGTCCGGCCTCGCTGTGGCGTCGGGTGGAAACGCCCTTAGCTAAGTTGCTTTGTAACTAGATGTAACTATACCCTAAGGTAAACACCTGAACATGTATTATGGTAAGGATATGTAACTATATCTTTAATTAGACATTAAAAAGCACCATAAAACATAATAGCGGGGTAGAGCAGTGGTAGCTTACTAGGCTCATAACCTAGTGGTCGTAGGTTCGCTTTTTAATGATGTTTATAAACTAGTTGCTATATAAATGGAGTTTATAAACCATACCCGGCCTGGTAAACGTTTATATCACGAACTGGAAGATCACCATGCCATTAATGGGTAAATCCACTATTTCTATGGCCATGTTCAATAGCTATGTAACAAATTACCAGAGGGTAATCGGACGGGCGTCACATTATTTTCTTACGCATTAAAAACAAGTGGCTGCAGTAAATCCAGTCTGATCAATTCCAATGGGTCTTGTCGGTTGATGACTGATGCCTTTCGAATTGAACGAACATGTATTGAACATACAAGTTTTGGAAGACAACAGCAAAAATGTTCCCGCATGTCAAGCTGTAGGCTGAAGCTGTTTCTTCAGACAACGTTGGAAGCTGCACCTCACAAATTTGTCATAGAATGAAATTTGAGAAATAAACACCATCCAAGTAAGCCTGCAATAGTTTCATATGGTCAATTCCAGCGGGACATGAGTCAATAAAAATGTTATGTTCATTGACATTCCGTCCCGAGACTTGAGGCTTCAGCATGTGTAGATCACAACTTTGGGTTTCACTCATGGATTTCCATAACTTGAGTGATGATATCCCATCATAATTAAAGATATAACCAACAACTACATGTAGATCATTGTTATATAGATCATTACCAATCCAAAGTCGTTTGTTGGTAAATAGACATGAAATCTTAAGTGGACAAATCCCTGATTTCTGCTCCTGGGCCGCCCTTGCACTGTGGCCAGGCAATGGCAAACCGTCATGTGACGAAAGGAGCAATTGGGCCTTGCGGTAGATGATTCATGGACCTAGTTATAAATTAATGGGGATCATATCACTGGGTAATCATTATGGTTATTGGATTATAAATTTGGTATCATGATGTATAGGTATATGATCATTCATGTCATTCAGTAGCAGTGGTATAGTCATATGACATATAGCCCGTATAGCCATATGACAGCTATAAGTAGTTGTTGGTTATATCCTTAATCAATATTAATTATACATACGATGGTATATGATTGTTTATTTCATTGACCTTTATAATGTGTAGAATAATAAGACAGTTATACCCTATGGATCTGAATCCTTCCGGAGAAAGTATGGTCTACGCTTGGGGGGTATTAGTCATTGCAAGAAGGCTTTATTGCTATCGCATCTTGACCACCACAAAAACAAAAAAATGCTGGTGGATGCAAATGTCTGGGAAAATAGAGAATCAGCTTCAAATAGCATCAGTATATCCACCAGAAAGTGGAAGTTCAGCAAAATAAATTATCTCAGAATTTATAAGAAATCAATAATGAACCTATCAGAAATATCTATAGTGATTTATTTTCATGTTGTTTTGGTATATAAATCCAAGATATTTTTCAGTGGCAACGGCACGGAGCCAACATCAGCTCCGCCAAGTGGCTGGTCCAGGCGGACGGACTGCGTTAGCAACTTCTCCTTGGACCCGGTGCCCGGGGTGCCCGAAACTGATGGATTTTCCATGGAGATTAGTGGTTAGTCCAACAGACCTATCCTATGGTCATCCAAAGATGTTACGAGTACCTACTGAAATTACCATGCTTTTTACCATGCTTTCTGGGGATGTGTTTATATAATTGGGGATGGATGAAATGGTTTGTTCTTTGGGTTTCAACCTCTAACTGGGATCGAAATGGATTTAGTGGGCAGATTGAGGTCTGCCCTGGTCCATTCTGCAAGCCACGAGAGCACGTGGAGGACCTATGGTAGGATTGATCATTTGTCACATTGATCATGCTGAGATCATCTGGTTCATCATTCAATCCATACCTCATTGTCTTTTTCATGATGCATTTTCGAGTTTCGGGTCACTCAATCTTGACCCCCAAACATCCCGAAAACCCTCTGGTGCGCAATTTGAATCAAACATCATGTGGTTTGTTCGATGTCCCAAATCATCCGAAGAGACAGGCATCAGGGAATCTCAGCTCTCTCACAAGTTTTCACTGATAAAATAGGTGCCAAAATATGACTATTCACGATTCTGGGGCACCCACAAATCTTGATACTCAAGGTGTTTTTAAATAGCGGTAAGAAAAAAATATCGATGGATTCACTGCACCTCTTCTGCTTCTGTCAGACAAGTTCACAAAGAGGGATGCCTGTGGCATTCTGCACCAGGCTTTTAAGAGCTTTTGGGGCCTACCGTGTAATAACTGGCAAGTATTGGCATCAAAATGCGTCTTTGGTCTTTTGTATTTGGTTTCGTTTCATTCTTGATTTTGGAAAGCCACGTACTCACCACGAAGTTTGTCGAATGGTTCGTCTCTACCATACTTCTCCATTATCTTCTTGGTCCACCCCAATTTGCCCTTGCTGAGTTCCAGGGCTGGCTTCAAGAGCACTGCTTGAAGTTCCTGAGATTGATGAGATACCCTCTGGTAAACATACAAAAAGCTATGGAAAATCACCATTATTAAGGGGTAAATCCACTATAAATAACAATTTTCAATAGCTATTATGTTTGTTTACCAGAGGGTACTCCATGGCTACTGTGGTGTTGATACACATAGATACACATTATGTCCAAGGCCAATCTTAGATATCCTGCCGTGTTCTGAAACTGCTGGTTAGTATGTATATAGTATGACAAATTATTAAGGTACTTTTAACGTATCGTTTCAAGGTTTCCCTAGTCTCTGTTTAAGCCTATACCAAGAAAACATGACAAATTAGCTTGGATCTACAATGTTCCTGCACTTATATTAACTATGTACTACATATGAAACCATGAAAAATGATATGTATATATATATATTAATATATGTAATAAGACACATATTAAAGCAGTCGCGTTGAAACGATTTATACTACAAGGTGGTCGTGGTTCAAGCCAATTCATCTCACAAATTCGATAGCTTCAGGTTCGTTGAAATACCCATATATTTTCGCGCCCGCGCTGGTGGGTCCCAAATATTCTGCCGGTTCGGGTCTCCATGATGATATACATATATATATATATATATATATATATATATCATATACGTATATATATATATATATATATACCAATGGATGATCAAAGTATCCCAGTTTATCCTCTGTTTTGTTGGTTCACCTATGTTCACCTCGTTTTTCCTGGATTGCCCTGAAAAGAAGCATGGACACCTGTTATACACATATTGTCACATTAGAATACATTAGATTATGTTGTATAATATATATATATGTCCACTTCTAGATCCAGAAAATCATCTGAACTTCAACCCCTTGGTCATTGGATTCCGTTTACAGGAAAAATTCAGACGAAACCCGTTTTTTAATGGTAAAAACCCGTGGATTTCCTGTAGATTTTCCCTTAAACCAGTCCCAGGAATTGGAGTTTCGCCGCCACGTCGCCTTCTCATCTGCGCTACTACTGGAAGAGGTCTCTGCGAAGGCATAGGACGCCTAGCCGCTAGGTCAAACCAGGAGTGGAGGACTTGTTGCCAACGGAAAATGGTGATTTTTCATGGGATTTCATGGGATATTGTGGCAATATACAGTTGGATAACCCAAAATCAGATATACATGGATGATTTTCCAAAAAGGGTATGGTATGACCCCTTTTTTTTTCGTAAGAGTCGTATTTTCACAGGGTTTCTAATATACCCACTCCTTGGAAAATTCCCGATGCTGGGAGGATGACCATCAGCGCGATTCAGGCTGTGGAACCCAGGTATAAATGGGGCTATTAATGACCACTAGAAATTGGGTGCCTGAAGAACTTGTTTCAATAATAACCATCTGGTTATGACTAACATAGCCATGGAAAATCACCATTTTTAATAGGTAAACCTCTACAAATGGGCCATTTCCCATGGCTATGTTAAATAGCCAGAGGGTAACTATGTGTGAATTTTAGGTACACATAATCAATCATGATCATGTGTATATACATTGTGACATGATAACATATGCATATATACATATGTTTATATGTATATTGTCACCCTACACAATGACATTTACATATACATATACATACATATGTATATACGTATATATATATATATTAATTATATCATAACGTGTATATGCACATATTACAATGTGTTATAACATATAGATTACAACACATGTTTCTGCATGCCATGTATATATATATATTGTAATATATATATACATATATTATAAATTTGTATATATATATATATATATTATGACATGTAATCATTGTAACATTAGTATGTAATTCGTTTTCATTTTTTTAGGGTTCAACGATCCAACTATTTGGGCTATACCTGTTTGAAACAAACATGTTGACTCATGTTGACCAGTTAAAACAAAAAAATGTGCAGTTACCCAACCTGGTAATTTGTTACATAGCGAACTGGAAAATCACCATTTTTAATGGGAAAACTCACTATTTCTATGGCCATGTTCAATAGCAAACTGTTAAATTACCAGAGGGTATAATATTGATGAATCAAGTTTCAAACTTTCCTGCAACTTTTGGTGTATGTACAATGTATCATATGTCCTGCGCAGTATTGATGGGACCTGACGAAACGTAATGTTAGTTCTAAGAGCGGCAAACGTGTGTGTAAAAAGGAAGGCGTCCCATCATTCACCAACCAAAGACTCATGCACAAAGGTGCAAAATATACACCATGAGCAAACATGTGCGAAACAAAACAGCAAAAACATCTGGTTGGTGGTTTAAATTTTCTGAAAAATATGAGTCAAATGCGAAGGATGACATCGCATATATGAAATGGAAAATAAAATTCAAACCACCAATCAGAGTATTAACCATTAATATCCCATGATTAACCATTGATTCACCATTATGAACCAGTATATATAACCAATCAGACATGTTCCTGCACAACAAAAAACGATCAAGAACCCCAGCCTCTGGCTGGGTCACTACAGGACCATTGCTCATTGCGGCGCTGGTTGCCCAATGGAGAAATTTAAAAAAACAAAAAAAATGGGAGAGATTTGATCACCGGATGACATGTCATATAATTAATATATAATTCTTGTGTGAATCAGACAAAAATTTTGTTTAGTCTGTTGGGACATGGATGGCAGGGGGATATTGCATTTCGGAATCTATACATTGTGCAAGCACACTGCCCGCGTAGCTCGGAACTACGGCTGTGAAACACCACACAAACCACCTGACACTGCTGTTGATAGGTACGTAGTCAATGAGTTAGACCGTGCATTGAAATTGAAAACACAATATGCTATGTCAATGACTTCAGACTTAGGAAGACAAACAATCAGATTAGCGAGAGAAGGCGTTCCAGGCTTTCGCTTGATGAATCCATTGTTGTTGGCTCTCGCTCTATCGTCTGAGCCAGTCACCCACCAGTCGACCAACATCCATGGCTATTTTGACATATCCAGCAGAAAGTCTTTGTTCAGGTAGATATGTTTGGTGTTCGAAACGCATGTCACTACCCCACTTATATATATATATATTACCCCATGATTAAAGGTAAAACCCGGTACTGTACTACCTCGTTTATATTATCATTGCCCATTATATTGTCATAGGTAATACTGGTATTGTGGGTATTATATTACAGTCCTACATTTATCATTTATGCGAAACGAACCACCACGTTTTTCCTGCCAAAGAAGGTTTACCCACTTAAGGGTTCAACCTTATGCCGCAAGTGCTTCTAGGATGGCTAGAATGTGCAACTGTGTATGGATTGAGAAACTTGTGGCTAGAAAGTAGGCATCACCTGTAGTCATGTTGGCTCCAGGATGCGGAAAAAGATACGCGGTTGCCGTGTGTAAACAAAAGGCGCCATCTGTAAATCCATACCATTCCATATCCCCCAAAAAAAAACTAAAGCTGTGGGTGCCATTTATTCACATGGCGGTGCAATTTATTCCATTTATTCACATGGGTATGGGTCAAAATTAGGTACCCCAATAATTGGATGGTTAATACTAAACTAGACTAACATCTGTGGTCCCCTAGGTCTTCCATTTTGACCCACATCCACATCTCCAATAAGAACATCAATTGTGAAACGATTTTTTTGGGGTCAGTTTCATGTGAAAAAACACCCACCCGCGCCCCAAAGGTTCACCCATGGCACCCGCCATGGCACGCCAACACTTGGAGTCAGCCAGGCCAGTTTCGTACAAGGTTCAAGGTTCACCAACCACGAGTTCATATCATTCCAACTCCATCATATATCTGGGTAAATTATAATATTTCACTAACCTGAATCTTGCGGCCCATTTGGGCATGATTTCCCTTATTAACTATGATTCCAGTGAGGGAGAACAGTGAGGTCGTTATAATTTACCCAGATATATTAAAAAAACAACAACAATGGCCACATGATTTCACCGATGGTTCATCAATTCATCATATAATTCATCCCTACCAACAAGAAAAATATCTTCATTCACCGTGATTTGCCTGTTTATTATTACGAAAATCAAAGAATGAAGATCTTCACAAATCAAATCAACATATCATTGGTCGAGGCAGATCCCGCCCACCAGCCATATCCCACTGCCCGCCATCTCCTGAAAGAACCTGCAGATTCTGCGGATTCTGCGGATCGCATGAGGACATCATGTGGCACTGTGGGAGTCATATCTAAAAGCCTGAGAATCCCGCAAGGCAACCAATCTTGAAACCAAATCATTCTGGATATTTCTACAGATATCTAAACTAAACTCCAAGAACCAAGAACCAAGCATCTCTCGCAAACCTCTGGTAATTCGGCACGATTGAAAATGGCCATTTCTATATATAGTTGATTTACCCATGAAAAAATTGTGATTTTCCACAGCTATGTAAACTGGTTGGTGGTTTCAACCCCCCTGAAAAATATTAGTCAGATTGGATCATCATCCCAACTATTGGGGAAACCACCAACCAGTAAACGTTGACCAGAGTGTACCAGTCTCAGGTTCCCTGCCGCCGCCTCCTTAGGCTCCATGCCCAGGACCCGACCTGGAATGCCCTGGAGCGTGGCTGGCGAGAGAGCGGTATACCGCTTGGGCAGCACATGGGGTTTTAGAGGTTATCATGAGCTTACCCTCTGGTAAACCCAGAAAAAGCTATTGAACATGGCCATAGAAATAGTGAATTTTCCCATGAAACATGGTGATTTTTCCATACTGGTTATGTTAAATTACCAGAGGGTATATCATGTCAATTTTGGAAGATGATTAAGATACTGTGGATGGGCACGCGAAATCCTGCACCACCAAAAGGATGGTTGAAACCCCAACAAAATCAAGGGGAATTTACCATCTATCAACTGGTGATGAACGGATTTCGCGTGCAAAAAAACACAGAAAAACAGGCCATATCTGGACATCATTCACATCAAAGGGGTCGAATAAGATCACTGGGGTAAACCACCCATACTGGGGATATTCAAAGGTGATACCCTCTGGTTATGTCAAAATAGCTATTGAAAATGGCCATAGAAATAGTGGATTTTCCCATTAAAAATGGTGATTTTCCATAGTTATGTTAGTTTACCAGAGGGTATGACTAACATAGCCATGGAAAATCACCACTTTTAATAGGTAAACCCAGGTAGACCATCTATAAATGAACCATTTTCCATGGCTATGTTAAACAACCAGATGGTACCAGAGGGTATTCTGCTTGTTTAAAGTGCCATCCCCACTTGGATGGTGGAGATGTTGGGGATACCCACGATATCCATATCCATTGATATCCATTGATCCATTGTTATATAGGAATCCCCAAGAATATAAGGCAGTATATATATATAAATATATATATATATACCCTAACTACAAAATCAATGATAGTAGGATTTTAACCACTTCGATCTTTTTGGGGCTTACTAGTTACTACATGTTTAAATCCAATTGTTTCACCAACTCCTATGGATCTACCAGCCTCATCGATGAGAATGCGGGCCTGGCGGTGACCGAAAAATGGAGGTTTTTGGCTGGAAAATCATAGGAAAAGATTGCAACATCCCTGATAAATGGAGGTTTTTGTCGCTCAGAATCATCGACATATGGGGAATTTCCCAGCCGCAGCCTCCTGATGGAGGCTCCTGATGGAGGATTTTTAGGGAATGCCATCTGTCTAAAGCCAGATATACACTGCATCAATTTTGGTTTTTTGTTCGCCAGGGTGGATGGCTGGAGTGGAACATCCCAATATGTGATTTTTTGCCACCGATCCCATATGAGGAAGTCTAGCGGGATCATTTTTGGTCAATGATCCCATGAAAAGGCGATGAAAATAAGATCTCCTAAACTACCGACTAGTTGAGGTACGGAAGCAAAATTCTTTGGCTTATCCGAAGTGTGCTAGATGTCTGTTCTGGATTTGCTTAAGGAACCCCAAGAGGTTCCTACACATCTTCCCAAAAAAAAGGCCCTTTAATTTCCCAAGTAGTGGATTATTATTTTAAAAAAATGCCAAATCATCAACTCAAATCCAGATGGATCATCCCAGAGATAAACCTCAATTCATAGTGGATTTTCCCATGATTTTCCAATGATGTTCCAGCTAAAAACCTCCATTTTTCACATGATTTTCCCATGATTTTTTCGTGATTCCCAGGTGCTCCGCCTCTTGGCTGGGGCTGAAAGCCCGGCCATCCAAATCCTGGCCTTGGCGTCTCGCGGCGGCTAAACGGGGTTGCTGGATGGGTTGCTGGGGGTTGCTGGGATGATGACATGAAACTAGTGATGAAATGGATCATTCCCGAACTCATTCCCTGCGTTTAGCACGCACCAGTAAGTAGTGGCGGGCGCAGTTTGTGAAGGTTGTCCTCTGTCGTTCAGACTACCAGAGGAAAGATGCTATGTCAAAACCACATTTTTGGAAACACACATATTTGCAACTGAAGCCATTGGCTCACGAAATTGAACAAGGAATTTTGTTTCAGACAATTTGGGTTTCTACAATGCTTAGGTCGCTGAAAGTGATTTGTTATTTATCCAGTAAAAAAATAATGGTCATCCCACCAATGTTTATGGCATTGATATGCCCATTGCAAGCAATCCCTGATGATGGTGGAATGGCCATGCCCATTTGCCATCACTTAGACGGTGCCAAAATTTTCTAAGTGGCTAATGTTTGTGGGTTATAAGTTATAAATAACCCTTTGTAACCGGGATGTATCGGATTTTAACAAGAATTTAGGGATACAGTAGAACTGCCAAAATCCATGGGGAGTTGACTATTCAGAATTAGGTTTCATTCAACCACGTATAGCAATGCCCATCTACAATGGTGATTTATCCAGCAAAATGTGTATATACATGTGTATGTGTATATGTATATATATATATTATAAATACATATATTATATATTATCAATATATATATATATACTATAAATATATATATATACATGCATCATTACACATCAATATCGTGACTCCAATGATTCGACCTTTTTTGCAGAATTTATTGAGATTCGAGGTGCCCTGGCAGATTGGTGGCAGTGAACTTCCTAGTGGCAGATAGTTTGATGGTGGTAGTTCAATCTTGAGGATCCACATACTCCTACCTGTTCAGGGTACGTGCAGAGTTTGAGAAACTTGGACGTACTTTTTCGGGAAAAGGGCTGTAGTGATGTCCCTGAAGGCAAGACAAGGGCCACGGCGTAGTGATGTGTATGAATCTATCTACTGTATATAACCCGCAATGTTTCAATAACGGCTTCACAGTTTCCCTGCTTCGATCATTTCTTGGGAATTGACAATTCTGGTGAAACCCCTTTTTCAAAGAGGTGCAGTAAATATATGTATGTACAGTATATATATATACACATGTACAATCACCACTTATGGCAAGAATCTGGGTGCTGACTTCGCACATAGCTAAGCTGGAGGGACTCCTTCTCATTTCTGAATTCATTGATCATATACGTACATACTTCTTTATCACTTTTTATCTACCTGTAGGTAGATAGATAGGTAGATAGATACACCGCTCGGGTCTGGACCGCGGGACATCCGCTGTCGCAGGACAGGACCGCCACGAGGCAGGCCCCGACTTTTGGAGACCTGGGATGCTGAGGATTTTCACGGCTTTATAACCGTTGAGTTGTGTAGATGTATGCATATGTATGATATAGAAATATCTAGTTGGAGAGAGAGAGAGAGAGATGGATGGATGGATGGATGGATGGATGGATGGATGGATGGATAGAAAGGGATAGAGATAGAGATAGAGATATAGATAGAGATATAGATAGAGATATAGATAGAGATAGAGATAGAGATATAGATAGATAGAGATAGATAGAGATAGATAGAGATAGATAGAGATAGATAGAGATAGATAGAGA
>Ga0126342_10019240_pt1 | contig 11623 bp, 9 predicted proteins | sample Cyp1metagenome_FD_92528 | JGI IMG/M metagenome (GOLD analysis project Ga0126342, IMG submission 92528) | Coral microbial communities from Lord Howe Island, Old Settlement Bay, Australia - Cyphastrea 1 metagenome | ecosystem: Host-associated > Invertebrates > Cnidaria > Coral ... | reverse complement strand
CCACATTGTTTGGGTTGGCCAGGCTTGTGTGAGACTCGATGCATGATCATGCCGTGTGCAATCTTCGCAGGACAGAGCCCATGCAGACGGGCTTCTGCAGAAGTTCTTGACCGAGGGCAAGAAGGTCGCGTTGAACTTGTTTCCACTTTTGCAAAGCATGCATACAAACACGGACACACGTCCTGCTGCCCAGGCCTTCGTCGAGCAAAATGCCCGCACCGCCTGGGGGCTTTCACGTGACCGGGCACGACCCCCAACTGTACAGAAGGCCGGGTTTCCACAACATAGTCATCCTTGCCAAACATTTGGCGTTGCTGCGACCCCCATTTTCTTTAAAACCACCCAGTTCAGTCTTTTTGCTTGCCAGGTGGTGCGGGACCCGCAGGAGCGAGGAGGTGCGGCGGCTGCAGCGCGACAGGTCGACCTGTTGGCAGCCGATCGCACCTCCCAACACCGCGTCGATGTGAAGTACGTCGAGGTCATGGAGGCGGGGTGTTTTAGAAAAGTGTCACTCCCACTTCCCATACATGCTGCGTATGCGGACAGGGTCCGCCTGCACCCTACGGCCTTGCTTGGTGCCTTTGGCGGGGGCAAGGCCTTGGTGCGCGGTGGGTTGCGAAATTTGGAGCGGCATCAGCTCCAGCTAGCCCCGCGTAGTGCTGGTGTCGCGCGGCAGCGCCAGATTCTGGCAGGGGAGTTTTGGGTGGAACTCAGTTGCACGCGTGAGGTGCAACTCATATTCGGGCAAATTATTTTTTACAGGAGGCAAAACAGACAAACAATCTAATAATATTTTTTAAAGAGCTATATAGAAAGTAACTTTCAAAGTAGGAATAATGTTACATTGACAATAGTAAAGCCCCCCCTATTTTTTTGGGGGGGGGGTCTGCTTTGCAATAGTAAATCGAAAATCTCAACTCTTCCCCAAGGCTTCTGTAAGGTTTTGACAAATCCTCTCTTTTCTGATAGGCTCTGATGGGGTCTTCATTGGATTCTGATTAAAAAACCATTAAGGAAGGAGGGAAAAAATACAGCTGAGCCAGAAAGGTTGTTTTTTTTACTGCAAGTGCTAATTCCAATTTTTAATTGCAAATGCAAGGACCTGCAAGGGGGTACCCTTTGTGGACCTGTTTTTGCGTTTTTTAAAAGGATTTTAATAAAGAAAACAACTTTTTTGAACAAGGTAAAGTTCTTGATTTGGTAAGGGTTTGCTTTGTTTTTTTTGCTTTTGAAAAGCATGCAATCACAATTTAAAACCATTCAACCACAGTTAAAAACAGTAAGGAAGAAGGGAAAAAGAACAGCTAGAGCCAGAAAGGTTGTTTTTTTATTGCGAGTGCTAATTCCAATTTTTGATTGCAAATGCAAGGGCGTGCAGGGGGGTACCCTTTGTGGACCTGTTTTTTGCATTTTTTTAAAAGGATTTTAGTAAAGAAAACAGTTCTTTTGAACAAGGTATTTTGTTTGATTTGGTAAAGGTTTGCTTTGCTTTTTGCTTTTGAAAAGCATGCAATCACAATTTAAAACCATTCAACCACAATTAAAAACACTAAGGAAGAAGGGAAAAATACAGCTGAACTGTAATTGGTTCTGAGTTTTTTTCCTGCATCCATACTAAATCTCAATATTTAATATTGGAAAATCTGATAATTTGGGAATTTTCTGAAAATGATTTGTAGCTATTGCGAATGAACCACATTTATTGCAGATGTTCTGGACCAAGGTTGATGTTTGTAATTTTAAATCAATAAGGCCTAATTTAAAATCAATAGGGGCTGAAAAATCAGATTCTGAAAACTATTTGTAGCTATTGCACGCGCTTTACTATTGTCCATCCAACATTAACCTAATAGATAGGATTTAGTCGAACCAGAACTATTGGGTTACGGGTCTTAGCGTATCTCATGGTTTTTTACTCGTGCCTCTTTGGCCCAACTCACGAAAACTCACCCAAACTCACGGTTTTGAAATTCATGACATGCTGCAGTTTCTGCAGCACATGTTGGCGTTCGGATGGGTTCCAGTGCCCTTTTATGTAGGCATTCCCCATCGTACTTTTAGGTGCCTAACACCTTAAAGGGAGCATTATCGGAGCTGCTTCCCATTGTAGTTTTCGGTGCCTAAGACTTTAAAGGTACATGTACCTTTTATGGCCACTTCTACGGATTAAGACCTTAAAAGTAAATACATACCTTAGACTTCGTCTAAGGTAATATATGTATATTTAAATAACACGTAAAATATCAATTCTAGTTTATAGGAATTTTACATACCATGGACATATCCGGTTTTTGTAATGTGGCAAGTGTCTAATGTGGGATATGTCCATGATTTGTTTCACCGTAGCCGAACATTTGATACGTGGGTTTGTCGAAAAAATGGTGAAAGACCAAGTTATGGCAATTTGAAAAGGAAAAAATGATCAACCGTCAATTTTGGGGTATCTTATTTTCCGACAAATTCATTTCTAAACCCTCAAGTTATCTGAAATTACCCACACACAAAATTTGATAGGTATGTTGTATGTTACCCAAAAGTTTGGTATCGTTGCACGTGTTTTTTTGTGGGTGTGCACTTTGAGGGTACACAGGTATTTTAATTGCTGTGCGCAGAATCCTGGTGAAGGGTATGAATCCCGTACACATTGGTTTATTTTCACTTTGTGGACAAGTTTGGGGCTCATAGGAAAGGGCCTCCTTTTGTTATGTTTTTCAATATAGTAGGAGCAAAAGTATGTGTTTCCTGAAATTCCCGCTGGCCTTTACAATCACCAGGACTGACTGGTCGCCCTTGGCAAAATTGTCATTTCAATGTCCATTTGGAATCATTTGGATAGTTTGTCTCTTGGGCATTCGGCAAAATCCCAGGATCTTTGTAAGGCATCTATTTTCCAAAATACTTCTCCCACAATCTGATGCAGATCTATTTCCAAAGAGACTTTTGCCAGCAAAAAATTGAGGAATCCGAAGCCGTCCCAGGCATACCAGCAAGTACTTAGTCGAGGGCTTGGTTGCGGGTGTCACGGGAGAAACGTCGGTACGTGATGAGAGCTCAATTGGCAGGAATGGGCATATAAGCTACATACAAGTGTTTTTTCAATTGTTGATTCGTGTTTGGCACAAGATTCATACTAATTGCCAAGTTTGCGTTGAGGAATTATTCGTTACGAAGTATGGAAATCTCTATTGACCAAGCGTAGAACCACCTCGCAGTAGAGAACCATGTAAATCAAGGCGATGCTCCAAGGAAATCTCCCCTCCAGCTTCCCTCATTTGTAGTGGATAATGATGTGTAGGCATTTGCTTGTGCAGTTACAGCCCTTAATTAACAGATATGTTCAACTGGTTTATTTCATGATGTATAGGTTATAGAACCCATTAGTTACAGGAGTTCCTTCATCCCATTTAAGGCCCATTTATGAGGGCCATAGCTGTGGGAGCACTCCCTGCGTATCCCAACCCTTCTCCGAACCACGGCCTATACGGCCCCACAGCAAGGCGCCACGCCAAGTGTCCTTTGGTTTCAGTCGCAAGAGCTCGCGATGGCCGGCGAATGCCGACCAGAAGCCCGGGCCAGGCTGGTGCGCGATGTGGAGTTTTTTTTTGTGCTTGGTTTGGTGCTTGTGGAGTGGGTCCCAAGTTGTTTTTTCTGGATCGGAAATTTGTCGTTCAAGTGTGTTTAATCTGTGTTTGAAGGGGTCAAACAGGCGTTGAGCAATCCGGATGAAGCATGTGAAGATGGTGGCTTCAAGGGCAACTGTAAGACCAAAGCGAGGAAGGTACAACAGTAGCTGACTAAATTTGGAACCCAGCCACCAAGGGTCTCCAAAGTAGAGAGAAATTATATCAGGACAAAACATATTGCCATGGGCTTTTGAACGGGAAACTAGTTACCATCAATAATATGTTGCTGTTGGGGGATCATCTTAATCCGCGTGCCATGTTGCACGATCGACAAACATTCTACCTCAAAACTTCCAGGAGGAGTTGCAATGACAAATATTCCATTGAATCACAACCCAATGGATTTCCAGTGGTTTGTTTTCCACTTTTGATATCTGATACCACGTGGATACATGACACCTTTGTCCGTCTCAGGAGCGCATAGCGTGGTGAATTTCGAGAGGCTGAGACCGGATGGGGTCAAAGTTTCACTGCAAGGCTACATCCTTGTATCCAGGTTTAGTGAAGTATCCCATTTGCGCGATTTTTTTTTTGATACTTCTGTTGTAGATGTTTATGGCTATAAATGACAAATTTGCTGAATTTGGCTTTGAACCATCATGTTGGTTTTCTCAATCTTCCCTCTTTACTAGACTTCAATGATCCGCTATTGCCAGTATGTTTCGCAACATCTTTCCATGATGTTTCCTAATGGTAGTGACTGTTCTTCCTTACTCAAAACCTATCCTAACGTATGTCTCACAAAATCAGAAGTCTCGTTTCTTCAATTCAAGATCCAAAAAAATCGTCAATCCGCAGTCTCGTTCCTCCTATTTAAGATCCAACACGTCGTTAATTCACGAATCCAGAACATATTCCTAACATCAATTGCTGCTTGGTGCTTTGGAACATTTTTTGTTTTTCCATATATTGGGAATAATCATCCCAACTGACTAATATTTTTCAGAGGGGTAGGTATACCACCAACCAGCCTTCTGTTTGTAGCTTTCCAGCCGTGGCGCGCCGTAGCCAGGTTCAAATACGCCGATCCTGTGCGACACAGCTTCGGCGCCGCACCGCGAGGGCGACCCAATCCCATCAGGCAACGTAGAGGGCTAACGAGTGGATTCAAAAACATGTTATCTGTCTACTAGTCATTACTCCACTACATGTACTATATGTTTATTATTGTTATTATTAGTTCTATGATTTGATAATTATATTTATTTTAGTATAATATTAGTTTTTAATATCTATATATTTATTATATAGAGTAGTATATATGTGAATAACCGACAAAATTATAGCGGAAAACTAAAGAAGTGGGGAGTGGACATGGGATGTTCAAATTTGTGCGAAAACATTCGCAACCGATAGGGGACCACCCAGTTGCCGATACCCTATTTTTGCACATAGCATGGAAGTACAAACCTTCACAACCGATAGGGGACCACCCACTTTGGCCATGTCCAATGCGGGTAATAAGTAATTTGTTTGCCACACACATTTATATATATATATAACTATTTTTATTTTCATTGTTTTTTATTTTTATTAATGTTATTTTATGTGTATAGATAAAGAAACACATGATAATGTTCAGCATACAGTTTTTTTTTTTAATATATAATTATCTATTAAATATTGCACTTTATAATGTCACCATTTTGTTTGCAGACAGTGATCTATATATTTTACACCAACCATATGCTTTAATATAACCAACAAATTGCAGAAGTCATAATCCCATTAAAAACTGTGACTTGTAAGGGCCACAACTGTAGTAACCCCAAAAACGATACAACACTTTTTCCAAGATGTAATAGATGATATGTTACTTCATGTCTCTAGGTTTCCAACTTTTCTATCTTTTTTGGGGTTGCTGCAATAGTCATTGTCCATTGACAATCATAAGTATTAAGGAAACGAAAACATAATACAGCCCGAGCGCTGGTTAAGAATTCGAAAGCTTGAGGTCCAGGGTCCCTGAAATTCTTATTTTTAAATGCAGGCGAATTTACAGCACAACAGGCCGAGGGTCCTTCAAATTCTTAGGGCATTCTTAGTTATGTATTGCATGCATCTGCACAAGTTGGAGCAAGCTTAAACGAGGTAACAAGGTGGAGTTGGCAGATTTGACAAGAGGCATGCGAAAAAATGATTTTTTAGAGCCTGAAAAATTGATTTTTGCAAAGCCGGGCTTGTCTGAGTTTCATGAGGGCAGTACGGAAAAAAACATTTTTTTAGAGCCTGAAAAAATGTTTTTTTTTGTAAAGCCAGGCTAGTATGATTTTTATAAAGTTAGTGCGCAAAAAACAATTTTTGGGAGTCTGAAAAGTTGTTTTTTTGCAAAGCCGGGCTTCTCAAGTTTCATGAGAGCAGTGCGGAGAAAAACACATTTTTTTAGAGCCTTATTTTTTTTTATGCAAAGCCATGCTTGTATGAATTTTATGAGGTTAGTGCACCAAAAACATTTTTTCGGAGCTTGAAAAATTGTTTTTCTGCAAAGCCCAATTTCATCCCGTAAGACACGCCAAAAAAATGAACCGCAAAGGGGAAGTGCAAACCTCACGTATAAGCAGTAATTCAAGAATTTGGCAATCCTATTCCAGGGTCCTTCAAATTCTTAAAGAACTATGTGTTTGGTATACCTGAAAATATGTAGCCCGCCTTTGATTCGAGCCCCTCAAATTCTTATACAGTGAATTCTTGTACAATACTCAAGCTGTATTTAATATGGTGATTATCCACTAACAATAATCAACATAGCTTAATGTTTTAACAATAATGCTTTTTTTTAATGGTAATTATCGAACCAAACACTGAATCACAAGGAATGCTCCGCAGGCAGAGTGGCCCAGGGCCAGGAGCCTATGGCATTCAACGCTCCGCGGACGAGGAGCAAGGGCGTGTGGCAAGTCCTTGAGGATAACCTGGGAAGATACGGTGGGTGGAAGGGAATGCTGCACCAAAAGGATGGTTGAACCCCTCTAAATATTGGGATAAACTATTCAAATGGTGCAGGATCTCGCAACCATCCACAGTAGATCTATATACAGATATCAAACCATGTTCAGGATATACATGTATATATGTATGTATATATACACAACACATAGGTTTATAACCGCTGGTAGAAATATGGCAGAACTTTTCAGGATTATGTTTCCCCGGTGGGCGAATGATTAGATGTTATATCATCGCGTACTCTCTGCGAATGTGTTACATTGCTATGGAACATGGCCCATTTAGTTCGATGAATTACCTTTTTCTTCTTTGATGTTTGCTGATAGCTACGTTAAATTACCAGGGGGCATATGGTTTTATACCTACACTACATATTATAAATGACATGTGTGTATATAAAAATATAAGATATATGTATGTATGTATGTATGTATGTATGTATGTATATATGTTCATATTTTATACCCAATAAGTATCCATGCAATATCACCCAATCCAGTTTCGTGGGATAAAATGGGATATAATGGGGATATGTCACATTCATAATCAACCATACCTAATTTATGAACCAACTATAAAGAATTTGTGATCGTGCAGGAGAGTGGCACGTTTAGGTGGATTTGGTGTCTCAGCTTTGGGGTTTCATCGGAATACTTATCTAGTCGTGTGTATTTATTTCTCTACATTATATTTTTTTATCATTTTTATTGTTATTATTAGTTATTATTATTAATTACTATTATTTATTATATTTATATATATATATATATTTGATTACTGTGTGTTTATATATACTATTATACTATTATTATTATATTATTCTTACTATTATTATTTTTATTATTATAATATATATATATATACATAATAAGTTGATAAAAATAGGTATGTAATTGTATATGTCCAACAGTCTGATAGATTCTGTATTTATACACATATATATACAAATATATATATATATACATACATACATACATACCTAATTAACATGGAATAAATTGGGATAACCAGCCCTAAATCTTACTGGGATACTTCATGTGATTCTTTCACTTGGAGTGTGACAATGTGACATTTGGGTGTGCACGTAGGACATGGTTTGCACGTAGGCATGCACCACCTAATTTGGGAACATCATATTTTCAGACAGACCCATAGTTTATAAACTGGTTGGTGGTTTGGAAGATTTTTGAATAATAACCCCAACTGACGAACTCAGATTTTTCAGAGGGGTAGGTAAACCACCAACCAGTAAATCAAAGTTGGGTACCATTTGGTTCATGTCTTCCCGTGAAATGAAGCAGGAGGGGCCTGCCGTGACGATGGTGGGCAAGTATCGCAAGTCGTGCACCTGGAGCACCGGGAACCAAAAAAAAATGCCTAAAATTCATGACCTTAATGGAGTTGTTACCCTCTGGTAAACTAACATGACTATGGAAAATCACAATTTTTAATGTGTAAATCAACTATAAACGGCAATTTTCATTAGCTATGTTCGTTTACCAGAGGATAATGGGAAAATCATGGAACATCATGAATCTTTTTTTTTTCAGCCAGTGTCTACCCGAGGTTCCACAGTAGGCCTAAGGTCCGTCTAATAGACGGGCCTCTGTTGTTCGGAACTCCTGCGGTCCGTGATGCAATACCAAGTGATTATGTCATCAATATTGGAAGGGTACTGTATATATATATATACATGGATTGAGAATTAGTACAACCTGCTGAGGTTGTCATCATTATATTGCATTATTCCCAATTTACACACATATATATATATATATATTATAGGTTGTCATTTCAATTCTTGGAATGTTTGGGCTGGTTGGGAATCAATCGACAACCTGCTGAGTTGTGGATATGGTACAGCACCCCATTCCATCCCAGGTTTTACAAATACGGTTTCATACAGTTTCCATTTGATGGCCATAAATAGCCGCCCCCCCATTTTGAGATAAACCGATTGATCCCCAGGCAAAGTGCTGGATGGGTTGTTGGGTTGTTTAGTACTTGTCCAACTCACATGTGACTTAAGGATTATCAGGTCTCAGCCAAAGCAATGCAACCCAGGCCCAGGCAAACATGGATTGGATGGCCATGTTTTTTGGGAGCCATAAAATGAGAGCCCAGCCATTGAAAATTAAACGATGGTGAAAACGACACATGGCAAAACATGGTAAGATTGAGATATACCATACAGTTTGATGAACTCTGAAGCCTTTATGGGTTCTATGCTCTTTGTCATCGGGCAGCACGATTTTTCATCACCTGAGGCGCGGTGTCCTGAATTACGACGAACCAGGTGTGGCATGTGTTTAAAACCACCCATATTTAAAAACGGCAACATACCCGCTTTCGGTTGCACACATGTGTAGGAAATACTTGTTTGAATGATTTAGGTCTTGTTCATCAATACATCTTTGCATCTATAGACCATACATCTCTACATCTACACAACTATACATACACATACGTACATATACTATAATATGCATATACATATTACATATACACATGATATTGCATATACATATACATATACACATTTACATGTACATATACATATACACATTTGCATACACATTTACATAAACAAACATTTATATATATATGTATATATATATATTTATTTAAGTATATACATATATATATATATATTTATGTATATACATATATATATATAAATACATATTATGTATACGTATATATATATATGTATACATACTGTGTATATATGTTTACATATAGATACATGTACGCATTGCACCTGGGTATCCCTGGTGTGTGCCCGATGCTTGGTAGCCTTCAGTCACGCCAGTGCTCAGCCATCCCAAGGCTTAGCTCAGCTGTGACTCATGGGATCATGTACCTTGAGCCGTTTCTGCCAGTGGCACCTGAATAATGGCACTTCCAACTATCATTTTTTGCAGATATGGCACAGTTTTAGTTTTTTGTTTACTACATTAGTTTCTGAAGAAGTAAGAACGATTGTGATTCAATTGATTTGAGGAGTATTGATAAAACATAACCAATCAACGACGACACTAACAACGATGATAATAGTAATATAAAAACAACAACAGCAACAACAACAACAACAACAGCAACAACAACAACAACAACAACCAACAACAACAACAACAACAACCAACAACAACAATAACAACAATAACAACAACAACAACAGCAGCAGCAGCAGCAGCAGCAACAGCAACAGCAACAGCAACAGCAACAGCAGCAACGACAGCAACGACAGCAGCAACAACAACAACAACAACATCAACAACCGCAACAACCGCAACAACAACAGCAACAACAACAACAACAACGGCAACGACGGCAACGACGGCAACGACGGCAACAACGGCAACAACGGCAGCAACGGCAGCAACAACAACAACGGCAACAGCGGCAGCAATGGCAGCAACAGCAACAACAGCAACAAGAGCAACAAGAGCAACAACAGCAACAACAACAACAACAGCAACAACCGCAACAACAGCAACAACGGCAACAGCGGCAGCAATGGCAGCAACAGCAACAACAGCAACAACAGCAACAACAGCAACAACAACAACAGCAACAACAGCAACAGCGGCAACAACAGCAACAACAGCAACAACAACAGCAGCAACAACAGCAGCAACAACAGCAACAACAGCAACAACAACCACAACCACAACCACAACGACAACAACAACAACAACGGCCAACAACAACAACAAGAAGAAAAACAACAAACAACAACAACAACAACAACAACAACAACACTAACAACAACAAGAACGGCAACAACGGAAACAACAGCAACAATGGCAACCACGGCAGCAACGGCAGCAACAACAACCACAACAACAACCAACAACGAACAACAAACAACAAAGAACGAACAACAAACAATGAACAACAAACAACCACAATCACAGCCATCTCCAGGCCCAGGAGCCTATGAGCCCACCATGGTACGGACCCTGTGACCTCGAAAAATGGCGCTTGAACCATCAAAAAAATATGTTTTTACCATGACAAATCGTAATTTAACCAGCAAAAATGGGGTTTAACTCATAACCAGAGAACTACATGGTGACTTGCCCAACAGATATTGCACTTTGGGATGTTTTGCGCTTCTGATAGAGATTTGTTGAGGTTTCATGAGGAACATCTGTGAGAAACATCTAGGTTTCAATCCTGATGCTGGAGAATTCACCATGACAGCTGGTGACAGTAAAATCATGTGGAGTGAATGATGCTGGATTGTCAGTGGCACCCATGCACTTACTGCAATTACCAGCAGTTTTCCTTGCAATATCAGGTTCATTTGTTTCATAGTTTCCTTTGGGAGGCTGTCAAGATTGCAGAGAAGCACACATGGATCATGACCTTTTTGTTAAACACACATTCATATAGACAGATAGACAGATAGACAGATAAACAGACAGTCAGCCTGATTTCACCTTCTTTTCAGCAACCCACCCCCCTTATGCCTTTCATGGTTTGCTGCTTTACTTGGGCCCTGGTTATGGACTTGGTGTTCGATGCAGATGGAGATGCTAAGCAGACCCATCAAAACTGATCAGTTAACTGTTCAACGCCCAATCAGAACTCTCAAACCAACCAAATTGAATCACTTCGAGCATTGGTTTGAAGATGTTTCAAAATTCAAGACCAGTTTTGCATTGAACCACCATATTCTGCTGAGATTTGGAGGCTTTGTTTAGGGGCCACCGTGCCGCCAATTCTCAGGTCCTGTGTGGCCCATCAGCGCCCTCCGTGGGTTTTGCCACCTCCTTGCGACAAGCGCCACCTCCGTGGTTCTTGGGACGTTGTGGCGCCACAATGGGTGAAAAGTGTGGTGAAATACAACAGGTTTCATGGTTTATATATATCTAGCCTGATCCAAGTTAATCCTTAATGATTACCCGGTTTACGGATTAGCGGTTTACGGATTAGCCCGCGGACCGGGGCACAGGTTCCACATTAAGTATTTAAAATTAAAGGTT
>Ga0126342_10019239_pt1 | contig 11623 bp, 14 predicted proteins | sample Cyp1metagenome_FD_92528 | JGI IMG/M metagenome (GOLD analysis project Ga0126342, IMG submission 92528) | Coral microbial communities from Lord Howe Island, Old Settlement Bay, Australia - Cyphastrea 1 metagenome | ecosystem: Host-associated > Invertebrates > Cnidaria > Coral ... | reverse complement strand
TCGTCACCCGCTCCGCTACCAATATGAATTGGAAACGGGATCGTCAAATGCCCAACTTTTACCACGGCAGCGCGGTATGACTCAAGGGCCCTAAAGCCAAATGTCAACGGGGCATGTGATCACCTGGCTATACAAAATATACATTAGACAGGTCAAACTCACACATGTATATATATATATATACATATGTACAATTATGTACATATAATCCCTCTTGTATTTATGAGATTTTGTGGGGATTTTGTGTTAGCACCTGGTTTTGTGGTGATTTTGGTTGGCACACCTTGTCCAAGGGAAGTTTCTCAGGTACACAATTACAATACATTACAACCAATCACATACCAATCACATTAACACATGCCATTACACACCATAAATTTGATATTAACACATGCCATTACACACCATAAATTTGATATTGTTGCAACAATATCCAAACCCAGCACGGCCATGCTCATGCTGGGCCACCCGGCCTCTTCTGACGATCAAGGCTGCCCTTCCCATGGGCAGTCGCATGGGCTGACGTAGCCTGGCGGGTTTGCCAGCAGCATCGGAACCATGTTCGATGATGGAATCTATCCCACAAGCTCCAAATGCTCCATATGTGGGATATTTATGGATATTTTTTACCAACATTAATCCTCAACAACATCCAAATGTTGGTAAATATTCTATACATGGGAGCGTATGGGTATGTTATCTGTCGCCAGGATGTTTTTAGATTCGATTTATGAAAAACTATTCAACACTTCTACTTCACGGAGTGATAATTTTTCGGCCGGGATGTTGGTGGATCATCACATCACATTGGGAGGACAGCCCAATGGCCATATGGCCGGCCATGGCGATGAGCCATCCACGTTGATCATTGGTGTGAAAATGGAGCGAGTATACCCCCAAATGACCATCAAACTGCTAAAATGTTGATATTCCATTGGAATTGGATGGAATTGGGAGTGCCCTATAGTTTTTCACAAACCCATCTTGGGGGTCAATTTTTTTGTGATTCAGCCAACAGCGAGGGCATTTCTGACATCACAAGCAAGCCAGCGAATCGAGAGAGACATGGCCATGGCCGTTCGATAGACTCTGCTGACCCCCAACCAATCTACGACGCTCGAGCTCTGCTGTGACGGAAGTTGGTTGGAAAAAAACGTCAAACATCAGGAAACCCTGGGTACCATCAAACATGGGATAATCAATAATAATATTTCCTTGATAGGGATAATGTTCCATTCTTTTCAAAAAACAACAATTTCGACAATCAATGGGATATTGGGAGAAGCAAACTAATATTCCCTTCATCCGAGAGAACTGCACTGGTTGCAGGATACAGATGAGGATGTGTCAAATATATGTCAAATTCGAGGTTCTCTGCAGTTCGAGGTTCAAAACGAGCAGTATCAAAAGCCTAGCCCAAAATCTACACAAAAATCTTTGTTTCGTGAGGATTCCCATAATTGTGGAGTATGATGCCCTAACCCATAGGATCCATGTATGGTATATATGCTAACATTTGGGGTATATTATATTGATGGTAAATGTTACCATATATATCCATATATAGCATACATGGATCCTATGGGTAATACATTATTGGATAATATTGCCCCGTGATGCCTATCATGATCAACTGGCTTCGTTGAAACTGCAAAGCTGGTAGTTCTTGGATAGCCAACTTTAGCCAACGCTTTTTCCAGCGACATTTTCGAGTGATTTTAACATGTTACACTATTCAACTGCAATGTCCTGAGAGGTATTGATGACCTTACAAAAAAGACTCAAACGTGTCAGTGTCTCACCTATAGCACCCATGTTTGCAAGATGTGTTTATCATTGAAAGAACCAAATGGATTGACTTGTGGATGATTGGTCCATGTTTCATTGATTCGCATCGAATTCGAATCCCAACAAACACTGGCGGTTTCAACTCGTGCCAATCTATGATCCGCAAGCCTTGTCCATTCCGATAACTTGTAATCCAATAGGCATTCATTGGCAACTATAGTCAGCTGATGTCAGCTGCATTTCCCCTGACTTCAGCCACTGAGCAGCGAATCTTTCACCAGCAGCCGTAGCTCTCCAGAGTGGGATGGGGATTTTTTAAAGTGCCGTCGAGCGTCCTACAGGGACGTCCTGCTGGAAATTCAGGCAGACTCTCTGAGTGACCGGAAAAACATGGGGAATGACTTGAGGAATGACAAGTATGGCGACAATTCTACAACTAAGATTACTCTTTACTTCAGAGTGATCCCCACCCTGGCAATTGTTTTTGACCAAGTTTCTGACATACAGTATATTATTTGGATGTAGATATGACATATATGTTCTGACATTTTTTCTGGCATATATACTCTGACAATCTATCTGACGTTCTTTCTGGCATTCTATCTGGCATCTATTCTGACACTCTATCTGGCATCTATTCTTACATTCTTTCTGTCATATGTTCTGACATTCTATCTGGCAGTCTTTCTGACATTCTCTTTGGCATGTGTTCAGGCCCAGGCGTGCTCCACAGCATCCGGAGCTGGCAGAGGGGATGAAGACAACAAAGAGGCGGAGGAGTTGCACCTTTGTCAAAATCATCGATCGCACACCGGGTGCCATGATATATATACATGTATATGTATAATGTATGTATGTAATTATATATATATAAGTATATAATATTATCCAGTATATATATATTATCCAGAAACCCTACTGTACTACAATATATTGGGTGACTTCAACTATTGAGGCATGTGAACCAGCCATTCCAGCAAACGTCATCCGCTCAGATTTGGAGAGCTACAACCTGACGCCACAGGGGGGTGCAAGTAAGACTTGAACCAGGAGCTTCAAAATGCGGAATTCACCCTATCAATTAGCATTGAAAAAGGCAGGACCTTTCGTAAATGCCATGGAGTAACAGCTTTTCAATACTATGGAATTTGAGAGGGTGCAGAGTCTGGGACCTATGTGGTTGACTCAATCCTATTCCGCAGCTTCAAACTTCATCCTGTCATGAGATATGGAGCGAGGAGAATCAGCTACATGCTGCATTGAACCCCCATCCGGTCCATGACTGTTTACATGTTCATGCAAAGTGAAAGTGAAACAACTTGTGTTGGATGTCCCTGGCCCTACTATATTTAAAAAAGGAACTGACTTTGCTCTTCCAAATCTTCCAGTGTGATTCAGGAGTCCATCCGTTCCCACACACTGCAACGCCTATGGCGATAACAAACTGCTTCTAGACATTCAGGTTGTCCATTGCACGGTCGTGCATACTTCAAAGGAAACAAACCTGCGCCCGGGGCAGAGCTAGGGCCAAGATGGCCTGGGAATTCTTCAATCCAAACCATCCAAATATCCCCCAGCCTACCTGTGTCCAATCCAAGTGGGGACTGGAAACCATCTGGAAGACCCAATTTCCAGAATCAACTGCAACTTCGGGAAAAAATGCAAACGCTAAAAATACTACCTGGCATTGGATAGGGTCATCATATAGATTCCAGCCCGATTCCAGTCTTGTCGTACGAGCCCATGGTGAACTCGATGAACCCTGCAACACCATGGCATTCTCCATGGTAATGTTTGTATTCAATGTCAGCCAGCCCTTTTGGCACCGATTCAAGTGATTTTGTGTTGGGCATGATTTATGATTGTTTTACGAAAAAAAAAAACATATAACTATAAATCAATATAAATCAATATAAATCAATATAAATCAATATAAATCAATATAAATCAATATTTTTATCATGCAAAACCACCTTAACCATCATTCACCACTGATAAACATCTTAAAACTTGCCTGGAGCCCATCAGATGAACTCGCTGGTCCCGAACTTTGTCGCGCCTGGGGAACATACGGCCGCACCATGGCCGCAGAAAATCTATCTGACTAACTAAGTCTCATAGGATCCATGGTGCTGGTATATATGCTAACATGACTGGGGTATATTGATGGGATCCATGTTAGCATATATACCAGCACCATGGATCCGTCATGGGAGTGATTATATAATATCATATAACTTAGTTAGAAATATCTATTGTCTAGAAATGGTAATTCTCTGTTATCTATCTAACAGACTAACTATCTAGACATGGTAACTATCCGCTGCCTAATTAACTAAATCACTGACTATCTATCTATCTACCTATCTATCGATCTATGTAGTTATCTATTTGGGATACCATATGTCTGTCAAACTGACTGACTGACTGACTAACTAACTAATGAACCAACCCATATATATTTAGAGATAGATAGATAGATAGATAGATAAATTAGATAGATTAGATAGATTAGACAGATTAATTAGATAGATAGATTTATTAGATAGATAGATCAATTAGATAGATAGATAGATAGATAGATCAATTAGATAGATTAATTAGATAGATTAATTAGATAGATTAATTAGATAGATAGATTAATTAGATAGATAGATTAATTAGATAGATAGATTAATTAGATAGATAGATAGATTAGATTAGATTAGCTTAGATTAGGTTAGGTTAGATTAGATAGATAGATAGATTAATAAGATAGATTAATTAGATATATAGATTAATTAGATAGATAGATCAATTAGATAGATAGATATATAGATAGATAGATAGATAGATAGGTAGACAGATAGATAGATAAGATAGATAGATAATATATATATATATAGGATAGGATAGGAAAGGAAAGGATAGGATAGGATAGGATAGATAGATTAATTAGATAGATAGATAGATAGATAGATTAATTAGATAGATTAATTAGATAGATTAATTAGATAGATTAATTAAATAGATTAATTAGATAGATAGATTAATTAGATACATAGATAAGATAGATAGGACAGGATAGGATAGGATAGGATAGGATAGGATAGGATAGGATAGGATAGATAGATATCATGGGTATATAGGATAGTAGATATCTATTATACCCATAGACCGCCATTTCAGTCCATAAATAAACCCTCTTTGATCGCCAAGAATTTTCAGTCTTGGCATTGCTAGGATAGATCAGATCTAAGTGGACCATAGTGGGATCTATTGAATGAAATGGTATGTCCAAGATGTGCAGTTGTCTGAGAATTCCAAATACCATGAGGTACCCTCCGTTAATTGAACCGTTGGCGAAGCCATGGCCCACTTCCTTCAATGATTTACCATCATGGTGATTTTCCACAGCAAACTTCAAGAAACTACCATGGGACCTCGTCCAAAGGGGTGGAACACAAGGGGCAGCTACTCTTGCCTGGGCGCGACCATCAGTTCTCTTCAATTGGGTTGGTTGAAGGGGAGAAAACCTACAGACACCGATGCTTTCCAAATAAATCAATGTAATTTTATGTTGCCGCAAACCCTCAAAATGAATCAACATGATACAACCAGTTTTGGAGGGAACAGTAACTTTTCGTTTTGGTTTGGTGCGAAAAGACTTTAAGGGGGTTCTTGGTGCTCACCATGAACAGCATGTCCATTTTTTCGATCCACCCATGGAGAGAAGTTTTGCCAGCAGAGAAAATCATGTGTGTATAGCATCCTCCAAAAACAAATCAAAATATAAAATCATAATATATCTATATATAATTATATAATTATATATATAATCCATCCAACGAATCCAAATGAATTATATATGTTTCTATCTCTCTTTTGGTCTTTTGGCTTGCTGTTTGAAGGGAAACAAACTAGACTGGCACTGATGGGATAGTCCTGTAGAGCTGTCCAAAACATGCCAGAGAAAGTCGGACAAAAAAATTCTCAAGGTTCCATCGCCGGAATCCTTGAAGTAAGCGGATGCATTTGAGCTATCTTAGTTGAAGATATTGGAGATATCTAAGTCAGCTATTTGTGGCTATCCTTGAAGTAAGCGGATGCATCGAGGAAATTTTGGAGATATCTTCCTTCTAACTCTGACCATTTCCTGAGCTGAGGTGCATTGGGTCAGCCACCTGCGGCAGCTTGGAGTTGATTGACCAGCCACCATTGTACGCCGAGCATCAACAGCGTTCATGGTGATTTGAAACTCATGGATCTGATGGTTATATCAAAAAACAACCATCAAAACGGATATTAACTATGGTGATGTGATTCCATTCGCCCTCGGATAAAGACACAAACAAATATTAGCCGATCTTTAAATGCGACAGGCCTGGAAATGCATGCAGGATGAAACGCATGTCGACATGGAAGTTGAGCAACCTGCACCTGTGACAGCTGTGGCTATGGGATGCTGCGGGGCAAACCTTATCATCACTAGACTCGAATCGGACTCGAACTTCGAAAAGGTTGCAACAACAATGAATATATATATATATATATGAATGATCCCCATTTAATCATTGTTACCAGCTAAATCAAGTATATCAAATTCAATCGACATGATTGAAGGCTACAGCATCCACTTTGGGATATTATGGAAGTTCCATACACTGGGTACCCCCAAATCACCAACTTTCTACTGGGGTGCAGTATCCCCATTTCAGAACACCTCCATACAGTTATGGTCTTTAACGGTTGTAAATGGGTTTATAATGATGGAATCTTAACCTATATCCTGTAGCCTTAGTTGGAGTTAAAATTCCGTTTATGTATAATTAACTGTATTCAGGTTGTTTATGGTCATAACTGCCATAACTGTTAAGAGCTATACCCTCTGGCAATTTAACATAGCTATTGAAAATGGCCATAGAAATAGTGAGTTTTCCCACTAAAAATGGTGATTTTCCATAGCAAAATGTTAGTTTACCAGAGCTATAAATTATTGGGGTCCCACGTTCCACATTCCAGCACCGCAACATCTCTCCAAAAGGGCCTTCGGCCCGACCTCCGCCAAACAAATGCCGCACCTCGGCAATTTTTTTTAGCCCGGGGACATGACATATGGACATTTTTCTGTAAATATCATGACTAGAACCATATATAAATCATATAAAAAATGCCAAGATGATCAATATAAATCCAGTATATTCATATATATATATATATATATGTATGAACTTTATGTGAATCAACATGGGATTTATATATATGTCATATGACTTTATATAACACGAGTTTTTTTTTGAACTATTTGTCTAACTATCGAGATCCCATGGACTTGTTGGATTGGTTGATAGCAAATGATAGCAACCCCCCTGATAGAGAACGAAAAGACTAAGACCTGGAGAACATCCCGGAGAACAACTTTTCAAACCCTATCATAGGGCATTGTTCCAGGGCTACTCTGAACCATCAACAAACATGATAAGGGCTTATAAATAATGAACCATCCGTTATTTTTTGTGTTACATGGTGTTACCGAAATGGGGGGTGGCGGGTTGAATACCCATAATATGTCATGATACTATGTCAAGCTGAATAGCTCCCCCAATTATCGTGGATCAGCAAAAATTATCACAACTACAGGGTGTCAAGCCAACGCTTTGGCTCAGAATGCGCAGCCAAATGAGTAATGTCTGATTGCATCCAGAGTCGGTGGCCATTTGTTGACTTTTCTGAAGCATGCTCCTATTCATGCACATGTATTTCTGTCTGCCGATTGCAGTTTCGGCCTTCGCACCCGCTGGTTCAATATCAGGCCTGGAGTTAGCCCCCTGCAAAACATATGCAAATTTGCGCATGAAATCAGATGCTCACCCAATTCAGTGAGAGGATGTGAGAGGGAGAGGAGGTCGGCCAACTTCCCGACTTCGGAAAATAGTGATGACTCTCTTCACCAAGCATCCCCAATATCTTCACTTCACGGATCCTTTCCAATTTTGGCTAGGTGGGTTTGACCAAATATGGGGATACAGTACCTCAAATTTTCCATTGAGTGCATACCATGGATTATTTTTTGGGATTGGTCCATATAGCAGATTTCAAGGAACACTTTTTTTTGTGTTCCTAAGTCAAGGGGGTACCCCCAGTCATAATCCAAGTCATGGGTGATCATGTTTAGTACAGCTTAACCAGTCTTGTTAAGCCATGTTGTTCAAAATCTCCCATTTGGGTATGGGTCAAAACCTATTATTGTCATATTTACAGTAGGGGGGAATAACCATGCACAAACCCATCTATTTTTTAGATGAAACCTGGGTTTTGACATGATAAAATCATGTTTTGACTCATAGATCTCATATCCATTTTTTTTGGATCCCCACTTTGAATTACTGTACATCAAGCCCGGAGAATCCCCCCTCGGCTGTTTTTTGCAAACCACCGAACCATCTGGACCTCTGGGCTCGGACTGTGTACACTCACATTCTTTGGCGAGTCGCCGGGGCAATCGCTCCACCTGGAATTCCAAATTGGCCAGGTTGGCGAATGTCCTAAATCTGCCAGTTGGGGATAGTTGAAAGGGTTAGATGGGTTTAGATGGGTTACTGGTTGGTGGTTGAGCCCTACCCCTCTGAACAATTAGAAATTCAGTTGGGATGATTATTCCCGATATATGGAAAAATAAAACATGTTCCAAACCACCAATCTGACGGTTAGATGGGTTTAGCAAGTTATACAACTTGAAGTGTAACTGTTTAACTTAGATTCATGAAACAAGTGTTTTTTCAAAAGCAATTCAGATCGATATTTCACTGAACCCCAGGAGATTCCAGGATGATCCGGTCCACGATGTGAACCACGTCTCTCTGAGAGCCCCAGCAGCGTTTCTACCCATGGTATTCTTCTTTGAAACGCGTTCATCCAATTTGTTCAAGAGGTCGTAGTCCTGCCAGATACAGAAACTGCACCAAAGGGGGTGCAAAGAGTCGAACTCAGAATATCATAACATGCTCTGCTTCAGTGTAATTGGTCCGAACACAAAAAAAAAAAGCGCTCCATGTTCAAGGGACTTCCAGAGCACCAAGCATTTTCCATATTGTTCCATATTTTTCCATATTTATCCATATTTATCCAAATTGTTCCATATTTTTCCATATTTTTCCCCCGTTTCATTGGATCTACAATGGCAAAAGCGTTCATGAGTCTTCATGAGCATCCCCTCACATCCACATATCATCAACCCTTCCCTTCGACCATTGTCCCGATCGTCAGGCATTGACGTGGTCGGTCCCCACCTCAGGATTTAAATCTCTGTACATCAGCTCTATGACTTCCTCCTGGCGCAAGTCTGAAATTTCAGTCTTCACCAGGGTCCCAACAGTATATGGTCATGGGAAACATTGGGAAACACACATCCAAGAGACAGTGTTATTTCATGTTGGTAGAGACAGATATGACAGCACAAGTTGGATGGAACTCAATCTTCCTACGACCCTTCAATGTCCATTTCGAAGCTGCTCAAGGTCCATAATATTGTTGTTGAAACAGTTGAAACTGTTCGAAAGTGACTAGTAATTATAGTGTAGTATGATATAGTATGAAAAGCAAGAAACCTCCAAAACCATCCAATCTCAGTGAAGGAATCTTGGACTCTTGGGTCACAAACCCTCACAAAAAAGGCTCAATTGAACATCCAATATCCAGCTTCCGACTTCCGGCTTCACCTGCGACACTTGATCATACTCAAAGGCTCTGTCCATGGTACAGTGCTGCCGACATGAACACACATTGAAACTATGGGGTTTTAAATTGTTTTAAGTTTTAAGTATCCTAAAATATCCTAAATGTAGGAATGATATGTTTCTAGTTTCTAGTTCCTAGTGATATGTGATAGCAATTTGGGATATGGAACCACATCCGCATCCGCTACCCAAGCCCTTTTTCTCCTGGAAAAGTCCGCAGGGAAGGATCATGTCATGATAGCCATCACCATCTGGAAGACCTTGGGACCAAGGACCCAAGCTATCCACAACGTTCCAAGTCCGCAACCTCTCGTCCTAGGCTTTTTAGTGACCATATTTTATCAATGTCATCAATCCCGCACTAATATGTTTAATATTGTTTAATCACAGCACGTCTCGAATTAACTCCAGGAATTCAGTGAATTCAATGGCAACCTAAGGAATTATCTTAGGTTAGACAGTTAGACTAGCCCATCTTGGATAATCATCAATCCATAGACACCCATGAATTTGGATTTTGCCATGGCATGGGCATGGATGACAATACTCCATAAATAAACTGGATAATTTGCATGCAATATCAAGGCAATATGCATCATATATGTACTATATTCTATAGATATCATATATCTCAATATTCAATAAACAAATATATGTTATATAAATTATATATTATGTACATTCATAATCATTCGTATATGTTTTCGTTATGTTTCGTGCAACATCCACTAAAGATCTGGCTGAGTTGACCATGGCTGCACCCCTCTATCTCGGCACCTCTCTGGAGAAGTGATGACACCGATCGACGCCGGCCGGAGGAGACTCCTCGCCAGCAAAACGAGACCTGTCTTAATTAAGTCCAAAAAATAAATGGTACTGTTTTGATCAAGTGTTTACTTGCCATGTGGAGGCCGCTGTAGACCTGTTTGCTTGCCATACCCAGGGGATAGGGGATAAAAAAAACCCTTTTGTATAGGCGATCGACGTCAAAAGAAGTCAAAGAACAACAACCAAACGAAAACAATCCCTCACATCCCGAACAACCATATATGTAATTAACCTGCGCCATCCTTGCACAACTTGGCTCATCTTGGAACGTTGACCTCATCAATGTTTTCTCTATCTTGGCACGACTTGGACCCGTGCAATCCTTTAACTTATAAGAAAACAAAAGAATGGAGCAGATCACAGCCGTTGCAGGCATCCGTGCAAACCATAAAATAAACTCAATTAGTCACTCGGAGTAAGCACCCCAAGACAGGGTTAAACAAACAAAATGTGTTGGATTGTGGAAACCCCTTCCACCAATTCGGGGGATCCCAAAAGCGACCTTCGCAGCGTCCTGGAAAAGTGCGCCCGCTGGTAGGTACAGCGCCCACAACAGCTCCCTGCGTAGGGCTGGCCGAATCCATTGAGTTTGATCGGGACATCACAAACATGGGCCGACAAATAATGCATATTTGAAGCTGTCAACAAACTCAGCAAACTCAATTTTGATGCGTTTTTTCGGGTGTTGCGGGTGTTGCTACATGATATACAGTGTTTTGATGCGTCTTATGTTTTATTCTGCGAGGGTTTGTTGCAGGTTCGGTGTGGCCGACATCAAAAACGTCCTGGAATCCTAGGAATTGATGCTGCAGGGAATCCTTTTTTTGATGCCACCGAACGCCTAGGACTTGGTCCTAATGAGCTGATTCACTCTGTAGGCGACGGTCACCACACGGAGAACAAGTTGCCTGCGGCCACGTGGAAACGTCAAAATCAATGTGGTTGTCTTCAAAAAGAGAAAATGAACTCCCAAATCTGCCGCTTGATAACCCGTATGAATCCTCATGGTATATTAGCCTATGCAAGTACATCGTAGTAGTAGTAGTAGTAGTAGTAGTACTAGTAGTAGTACTAGTAGTAGTACTAGTAGTAGTAGTAGTAGTAGTAATTAGTAGTAGTAGTAGTAGTAGTAATTAATAGTAATTAGTAGTAATTAGTAGTAATTAGTAGTAATTAGTAGTAATTAGTAGTAATTAGTAGTAATTAGTAGTAATTAGTAATTAGTAGTAATTAGTAGTAATTAGTAGTAATTAGTAGTAATTAGTAGTAATTAGTAGTAGTTAGTAGTAGTT
>Ga0126342_10019238_pt1 | contig 11623 bp, 7 predicted proteins | sample Cyp1metagenome_FD_92528 | JGI IMG/M metagenome (GOLD analysis project Ga0126342, IMG submission 92528) | Coral microbial communities from Lord Howe Island, Old Settlement Bay, Australia - Cyphastrea 1 metagenome | ecosystem: Host-associated > Invertebrates > Cnidaria > Coral ... | reverse complement strand
TCTTTGACTAACTCTTTCCCTGACGAACTCTTTCTTTGCTAACTCTTTCTTTGACTAACTCTTTCCCTGACATTCTAAAAGTCCGTAACACGGAAGTTTCTCCCCCTAAACTTCCTTTGAAAATAGAAAAAAACGAGTCAAAAAATAATACAAAATACATCCATTAAGTGTGAGTACGTGGGTAACACTCTTACGCAGCTAAGTCTGTTTTCGTGGCTAATAAAAAAATGCGGCTAAAAGTTCGTGGAATGATTACATGGCTAAGAAAGCCTGCCCCTGGGGAACAGGTCAATGGGGATAAGCGTCGACATCCTGGGGAACATTAAACAAAGGATTTAACCAATGACTAAATTGGGGTTAAGCAATGGGGATTTAACCTAGTGTGCCAACTCCAAACAAAAAGCGCCACCAAGTGGATTCTTAAAATGAAAGAATCTCGAAATGAAACACAAGATCAGATACGGTGAGGATTTTTTTCAAACAGCAAACCAGTTTTTGAACTGAAGTGATGACCAGGAATGGATTCACGACGTTGCCGACATCCTTGCCAAGGGACAACAGGCAGGCAACATTTATTTCCGGCCATGGTATGAGATGGGATTGATGTCCAACTTTGTCGTCCGCACTTGCTTCCCCATTTCGGCCGTGGATGCCAGAGCAACAAGTCTGGCTGGTATGCCCATGCTACCAGCTACTACGGTTGTTATGCTTGGGTTTTGATCTTTCAGCGGTTCGGTATCACCACCAGGATTTCCACTTAGAGTCCTTAGGTAGCTGGTGACTGGTGCCATTTGGGGACAGTCAAGATTATCCGTATTTGGTTGCATGTGGGTGAGTTTGATTTGCGATTTCGGGTTCACATGACAAAATGGGCTTGCATCCCCATGTGGATCACAAATCCCCAAACACTATATATGGATTGAGAACATCTACAAAGTCCTGTCCAAGGGGCAGCAGGCAGGTAACCCCCCATTTCTGGCCATGGTATGAGATGGGACTGTGGTATGAGATGGGATTGACGTCCAACTTGTTGTCCGCACTTCATAGCTGTAGCCATGGCTTGCTACTTAAAGAGGGGCAGTGGCGTCTTTCAAGTAAAGGATCAGCTAAAGCGTCTTCCCAGGTTGCAAGCACTAGTTTTCCTCTGTCGGCCAATAGCCAGTCAGTGCAGCGCCTAGTCTTCAAGCTATACCTCTATATCTCTCTTGAACCTTGACAGCGTATGTAAACCGTGCTCAGTACTCATGCTATGCCCTGGTAAGGTTCAGTCCAAAACAAAAACTAGGGGAAGGCGGGTGGGTTCAAGTTAGGCGAGAAAAAAACCGTCAAGAGGAAAGTCTAGACAACGACAAAGACAAAACAGACAGTACAACTACAAGCAAGATCCACAAGACACGCCGGCAGGCCGGCGGTTTGGTTCAGATTATTTAAAAATTATCAACAGTTCTCCAACTATACAAGCGTAGGTATCTAGAAGTTGGTTGAGTCCAGGTCAAAGCCACATCACCTTGGCAAGAATTTCCATTGATTTTCAATATGGGATGGATGGCCATAAACCAAAAAAAATGTTCTGATTCTATGTGCGTAATATTTGGAGGGATGATCATCCATAGTGTTCACTAGACTGCCAGGTAGGAAGGCCGGCCCACCTGGCCCCACGATCCACGAAACAACTTGTGACTTGGAACTCCCAGGTGAATACTGGTTGGACTTCACTGAGTATGTGACCGCCCCAGCAACTATGCACTTCGCAGGCGCGATTGCGGGATTGCTCCGTTCCGATGATGCTTTGATATTCTGACTTGCAATACCAATATGAATTCATATGTGGATATAGATTTAAGCACATGTAGTATAAATATATGTGTATGTATGTTACTGTTGCAACCATAACCAATCATACATATATATATATATTTAATATATATATTTATGTATCCTTTTTTTATGTATTAATTTATTTAATTAAATTTTTGCATTTATGTATATACATGTTTTGTGTGTGTGTCAGATTAGTAAGGCTTGGTTTGCGTTGATCATTTGTAAGAATATTGTATGTTTGACTCAAGCGTATTGACCCACTAGACAGACATGTGTGTATATATGTGTGGAAAGATAGATGATTATAAATATATATATATTCATGTTGTGTGATCCGATGCGATGGGATGCGATGCAATGGGATGTGATGGGACGCACTGCAACGCAATGCAACGCAATGGAATGCAACGCAACGCAATGCAACGCAATCCAACGCAATGCAACGCAATGCAGCGCAATGCAGCGGAATGGAATGGAATGCAACGCAATGCGACGCAAGGCAGTGGAATGGAATGTATGCAGTTCAGTGTGATGTAATTCAATGTGATGTAATGTCACATCATGTCATACCATGTCAGGTAATGATATCTGATTTAGTGTAAGTCTGATGTAACCTGTGTATAGATGTGTATATATATATATATATGTGTGTGTGTGTGCGCGTGCTCGGGCATGCATCAAGCAAAGGTTCAAACCAGCCTTCAGAAAATAAAACAAAGTACAACTACGTGACAAACAACAACCCCATTTTGTGGCCGACAAATCAACCTGCAAATCCCAACTTTTGCAGGCCTACCGCATTTGCTTCTTCAACTCCGCGAGTTTCTTGGCAGGACTTTGGTCACAGCGAGTGCAAGGAGTTGCTGTTGTAGATTGTAGGGGTTCACCAGAAGTCCAACTGGGACAGCTAGGAGTTGAAACTGCCAATGGCTTGGACCTTTGGGCACAGTCGCCAAAAGTCGCACCTGTTTTTCATGCGTCATATCATGTCAATAGAGCCGTCATTTTTAAGCTGAAGTCAACTGGCCAAGCACCGGCCCGGTCACTTTTAAACAAAGATGCATTACAGGTGGCGGGTACTCTGCCAGCACAAAAAAAAAGGTTATTCTCAGTCCATTTGATGGCCAGGTTGGAGGCTGTCAGAGACTTGGATGAACAGCTGGATGGCTGGTGTGGAAAGCCAAGCAAGCCGTTTATGACGGCTCTGTCTCTCTCACACGAAGGTATTGTGGGAATGACAGGGCCAGCCCCATGGTGGATGGGGCATTGCTCATTAATCATTGTCCCTTCTGGCAAACAGTGTCCAGGTGTGTAGGGATTCATCATCTTTTGTGTCACCAGACCATTCGCAGCCCAGAAAGCCAAGGAATTCATCGCGGGATGCGAGCCTACAATGCCAGATGTTTTCGAGAAAGTCACTTGGGCTTGAAATATACATTCCAATCACTGTGATAGTCTTTGTTTGCTCAGCATGATTTCTTCATGATCGGGCGTGACAATCGCACACTATTGGAAAGTTTTCCCCACCTGTCAGGTGAGGGTCTCTAGATTTACTGTAAGCTCCTTCTCTTCCTCCTATCCTCCCATCTCCCCAATGGAAAATGGCCACATTTTCCATGGCTATATTCAATTACCAGAGGGCACGACATTAATTGGATCATCAACCATAATCAACCCTAGGGTACGATGTTAATAGGATAATCAGCCATAATAAACCATATGTATCCACATATCCCATACATTATATATATATATGTGTGTGTGTTTATACCCCATAAACTTCCAAGCAGTGCCAGGCCAGGCCTTTTGGTCTGCCGCTCTTCAACGCTTGTTGCATTCGCCATGGCGACCCGTGAGGTCGGCGAGGTCGCGGACGTCGGATGATGGCTGTGGGGCAGAGCACCCATTGGTGGCACAGGGCAGTGCTTTGCATTCGCCATTGGCCACCCGGCCTGGAAGATCCTGGAATGGGGATGGAGCGATATGGAGGGGGGAGGTGATGGTTGGCAAACGATGACAGTTCTTTCGAAGAATGGTGACCATTTCAGGAACCTTAATTGGAGGTACCTACCTTATAAGGGCAATGTAAGGAAACATCCCCACTAAATGGCAATTGAACTGTGGACCAACTATAATGACAAAATGCGCTCAGGTTGGTTTCACGCTTGGTATCCTCAAAAGAAATGGGGACAAGATTAATTGGTAGAAGACAGCTGATCTCAGGATGGTGTACCTTGGATCCATCAGTGTCCTAGCAAGGATGAACCATTGCTGGTGCTGTGGACCAAGTTTCTTGGTTGAACTGGATGTGTGAAATATTGTACCAGCAGGAAATTGAGTTTAGCCATGGAGAGTTTGAGTTCGCCAACAAATACTGTGATTTAGAGATCAAAAATCAGCTACCTTTTTGGGTGTAGTATCGATCAACAACGGGGCTATATATTATCGGCAGCTAAAAAAAATATACTCTGGTGCTCCCCCTTGCTGTTGGCCGGGGTTGGCGGAAATGTTGTTATGTCACTTGGGAAAACCACTGGAAGTGGTTTTTATGTCCAACATGCTGCAAACACGACGTCAAATGAAAGTTTGGCGATTCTTTTCAGCATGCTGCATAGCTTGCAAACAAGACATGTCAGCTTGAACTGCTGCAAACAAATCCGTGCAAATCAGCCATTCTAGCTCCAACATGCTGTAACTACGCTGCAGCCGAGAGATTCAAGGGTCAAAATGCGGCGGAAACCCGTCCAATGAGATATTCAAGGTCCAAAATGCTGCAAATATCAAGAAACCAGAGATGTTTAGCTCCAAAATGCTGCGCTAGCAGAAATTAACTATTTCATGTTGATTCCTAAACATTTCGGAGCGCCGAGAGGCTCTAATACCACGCAAACAGAGGGAGCTGGGGGAATCTGATCCTTTTGTTTTTGGGGAACCCTTGGAAATGTTTTCCTGTGATGGTAAAAGGATGTTGTGATCACTTGCCCGATGCAACCGCAACCACAGCAACGCAAACGCAAACACAGCATGCACCCGAACCAAGACCACAACATGAACAGTTGTTGGCGCGCTCCGCCGCGGCCGCGGCCGCCGCCGCCACCAGCAGCAGCAGCAGCAACAACAACAACAACAACAGCAACAACAACAACAACAACACAGCCACAACCACAACCACCACTACCACCACCACCACCACCACCACTACCACTACCACTACCACCACCATCACTACCACCAGCACCACACCTAACACCCAACAACCAACTATTCAAAAGTTCAACAGTATGCAGTACCAACCCACATTGGCCACACCACTCACCCCATCCACCCTGCAGTCCACCCGTGTTTTTCGTCGAACCAAGGACCGGAACGCAGGCCTTCAACCAACTCTTCACGACTGTCCAAGCTCTTGCCCCGAAGTTTCGGTGCCACATTCAGCGACTTGGCAAATGTGGCCAAGCATGGCAGAATCTTGAGAACCTTCGGGTGGTAGTTTGTGTTTGCGTATGTTGTTTGATGTTGTTTGTATTTCTAGTAATTCATGCATGTCAAGAATGCCCACTTTGACCCAAACCCAGTGATTTCAGTGTTTTTAGCCCTTGAAACGATGTTTTTTCCGGTTAACCCGGGAATGCTGTGATTTGCATGGATTTCCGTAGCAATTGTCCCGGCAATTTTCGTGGAAAAAACACAACGAAGTTGGTCGCATGGAAGGCTGGCCCTTTTGCCCTTTTCTTTGAGCCCCTCGCGCGGAGTGCAGGACCAACAATGGGCCACCTACGCACGCCCAGGACTTGGAGGTCCTTGCAGGTAGGGGCGAGTTGGCTGCGATTCCTGGATATTTTACTGCGTGTTTTTTGGTCTGTACTAGCCCATGATTACCCCACATAACGGAAAAAGAATGGAACACCCAGCTGCATTTCTAGAAAAGATAGGTAGAGAATGGTAGAGATAGAGTCGTTTGTAAAATTCGGTGATGGTTTTGATTTGTTTTGATATTACATGTATATATTTAAATATATATATATATAGAGTGCTTAGCAATGTTCAGCACATGTATTGCTTTGCTCTGGTCGACTGCGTGTGTTGGCTGGCTGTAAGTTTCTGATCACATGGTGTCACGGAAATAATCGAAATCTCATGGAAATTGATAAATGTATGAATTCAAAAACGTATGTCAAAGCTACGACACGGGCTCACCAGTTTGTGGCAAGCCGCAGAAAACCATCCCATGATGGCGAGACGCAGCTGCCACCTAGGTTGAGATGTGAATTACAAGTATCAAACAAACACATCCCTCAAAGCCGTCCCAAGCTACAAATGCATTTTGGAAGCAGTGAAGCAGATCAAATTTATGCTTCGCATTGTCTAATGATGTACTTGAACACCATACCATGCCTGAGAACTTGGGTACCTGCACACCAGGTGCTTTTGATTGGCGTGTGATTCAGAGCGTATCCTGCATCTTGGTTTCAAGCTTGTTCCGGGGACGCGGGTCAAATCCACAGGATGCTCATGTTTGACAGGTCAGTTTACATCACGATGACGCAGTGTTTTCTTATCGTTTCGGTGCTTCAAAGACCTACCCGCAAGTTTGCAGCCAAAGATTTTTATGCATTAAAGAAAACATGCAAAGTTCATTCTTCCCAGTACAAGTACATGGGTAAATATTATCTTGAATCTCTTTGCCACCGATCACTCCGTTGGAAATATAGTTTGGTCAGATTGACGTCCGGAGGCGATATGATGAAGTCTTCTTTATCAAACGATTGCCATCCTGTGGGTCCCTCTACATTTTCTGTCACATCCCACACCATGTTCGCAGCAAGGCAACCAACGGCGACACATCAGATGCTTGCTGCTGGTCGATCCATCAGACCTGTCGCGACCTTGGTGTGGCCACGACTGGCACAAGACCGGCTGCATCCTTTTGATTCTTGAAGTTTCACTGGTTTTTTGATAGTGCAGTATGGATAGTATGGTTTGGTCACAAATCACAGCGGGAAACATGAACGAAGTGCGCCAACAGAAACACCCAAGGCTTTTTCAGATTGTTGGATATAGCTTCATTTCTTAACTGGTTTGACCGAGTTGCCTTTTGATCTACTGCATGCTTTCGCCGGTAACCTTTTAGTTCTTTGTATTTTTGGGCAAGATTGGGAAATTCCAACTGATGGCATTTTTGCTTGAAGAAACCATGTGGAGTTTGCTAAGATTGGACACACATGCCAGTGTCAGCCAGTGTCAGCCATGATCTGTCGCCTTGTCCACCATTACAGTTGATTTTCGAAGTGTTTTTGGGTAATCCCACTCCAATCCCCAGGTCCTTCAGTGGGACACCTACAAGCCGCCAGAGACACAGGAGAATGCGTGTTTTCTTTGCACGTGCTGCTTCTCCATGTTTCGCGTGGCAAGCATGGCATTTGATGTGTGTGTGTGTGCCTCTCACCTCCTAGGCGGTTCCAGTTCTGTGTTGGATTGTTTTTCTTTATCTCAACTTGTCTACTTCTTTGTTGTCTCTGAGTTTGTCTCAATGGATATCTTCAACTTGATGGTCCGAATCTATCTTATCGCCACTATTTGCTTGTCGTGTTTCTGTCGTTTGTTATTTCATTCTTATATCTGTTTGACTCTCACCATACATACCGTAAGTTATCTCTTCTATCAACCTAAGTCTCTGCTTCATCCACGCCATTGTCGATTGATCTCGGCTTGTCTCTCTCGCTGCATCTATTCCGATTTCTTCTTAGCTGATATCCTTCTCTCTGTTGTTTCTCCACCTACTCGTATCTTCTCCCGTTTGCCTTATATTTTTTGGTAGCGTTGTTTGTTCTTTCTCCCTCCTTGTCTTTTGCAGAATTGTCTCATTGGATTTCTTCACAGACTGGATTTCCCCTTCCTTAATTGGGTGAATGTTATTGTCCCGTTGGCTTCAAACCTAACCCACCCACTGCTGCAGTGGTCAAGGTTTGGGGTTACCATTCTGGCGCCGGTTCTTGCAAGGCAAGGCGGCCAACCCTTGAGCCATCGTACAGTGGAGACGGTGGATATGTCTTTTGCGAGTTTTTTGCCACCAACCGACCATGCACCCTTCAAATCGATGGCTGTGTTTTGAGAGCCGGAACCATTGCAAACTGTTGATTTCGGGTCTGGCCCTCATTCCTCAGGGCAAAGCCTGCAAAGTACGTGGAGGGGTCAGCGGTCGTTGGCTCGGCTGCTGGATCCAGACGAGGCGACAGTGGGATGTGGAGGGTGAAGGCAGGGAAAAACACGGAAAATATATGTTTTATGATTTCTGTGGGCCTAGACGGAAATAATAAGTTAAAAAACAATGTTGAAGATGTTTTCGAATTTTTGTGACACTGTGACACCCAGAGAGCAAGGGTTCAGCAGCAAGGAGCTGAGAAATGTCTGCGGAATGAAATTGACCTCAGCCCCTATCGCAGGGTTGGAATATAGTTGGAAACACAATTTTCCGTGACAATCTATCCGTGCATGAAGCGTGAATATGCTTGAATCGGTCCTCATCCATGGTGTAGATGCTCACTGTTTCGTTGTACAGCGCTGTTAGGAAGGAAGATCCAGGTGCTTTAGTGACTTTAGTATTTAGTTATGCTTTGTTACTCTTTCCTTCGCCCACTGATTGTTTATGATTCTTGGGTGTCTATCTTCAATGCTTCCCTTAGCTCACAGCTGCGGCTTTCTGTGAAACTAGGGTGCCCCTGAATCAATTGGTCAATCACGATTTGCCATACCCAAGTTGCCATAGATTGAAATGAAATGTCAATTCCCAATCTTTAGAGGCACCCATTTGCATTGCGTTGCTGCATTGCAGGCAAACTTGCACTTGGCCATCTGGCGTATGCGGAAATGTGTGGTCCTATTGCCGGAACCAGGCACTGTAAGGGTACGACATGATCCATGGAACGGAGTTCAAGCCATGAGACATTATTACCCTGGTTGATTGTTAATCTGAGTGGGGTGATTATAACCCACAATGAACAGGATACCTATTAATCAATCAGTATTTCATAGGATTGGAAAATAATGTATATTCATGCCTCAAATGAGTCACAGAAACCTACTGTAGCCGCAATGGAACCTTTAAATACTATGAGCAAAGCACAAAAACAACAGTGCCACTGCAGCGCAACAGTGGCACAAATATGCAAACATCAAGTCAACCCTCTAAGAAAATAAGGTGGCTAGTAGGGTCGGGAGATGAATCTGCACCTCCACACTCTACTCTGAAGCTTTCAAAAGCAGTTGTTGCAGCCAGCTTTTCGATTCTTAGCAAGCTCGCACCCTTCTCCAAGCCTTGAAACCTGGAACCCGAGCTGCCAGGATTCCGAGAAGTTCTCACTTATCACTTTCCATTTCTGGATGCTCCAATGGCTGCTAAGCATACAAGCAGCGCTGACTTGTGGTGAAACCATGTGGGGTTCTCAATGATCACGATCGGAATCGCCATTCTTATGAGCCCTGTTTTCATGGTGTTTCTGGCTGGTTTCCAAAGGGACAGCCTTCGGTAATCAAACATGGCAGTGGAAAATTCATGAAAAATGTTTTTCCCATTTAAAACCGCTCCATTTGTAGGGGATTTTCCATTACCATGTTTGATTCTGTAGGGTAGGAGGGTGAAGTGTTTGGGTCAAGCAAGCGCACGATTTGCGATCATGTCCTTCGATGTCAAATATCGGAGTGGGATGTCAAGGCGAAAACGTTGACTTGCTAAGAGGCATCGGACTCTCTGGACCTGGTGAAGTTTGCGCTGTGGATCCAAACATGGTTTATCAAGCTGTATCCAAGATCGAAGCTTCATCACATCGTTGGGCCTCTTTTGTAGCAGCTTCCGGTTAGAGCTACTTGGGACCATTCACTATGCTGTGCTGGCTTTCCTCACTTCTGTTTCAATAATTCATATTTTATCATTTTCCATCCATGCATGAGATAAATATGTTCAATAGGTCTCCCAAGTGCCTCGGTGATTCAGCCACCAGCACAGCTAAAGATGGCACCGTTTTTCTCTACACCGAGGAGACCGGAGCACCGCAATCTCGATCCATTGCGTCGCTGCCCTATTTTGCTGCGGTCCAATGGCTCCTTGGCACAGGACCGAGTAAGGAAGACATTGGTCAGAGAATGTGGATATGTTGGGCAAACGAATTGTTAGATAAGAATAGATAAGATCTGACAAGATATGGCAATGTTATTTCCGTATGATAGTTCATGAAGATATTTTTGATGTTCTAGTATGTTTTCAATATCAATATCAGTTGGGGATCCATTTCCGTATGAGCGTAAACCATTAGTGGCTATTGACCAGTTTTGAAGTCGGTATGATTCAATATATAACAACATATTATCCATCCTCCAGAATGCACGTTCTCGCATTATTGACCAAGGATAACCAGCCTATTTTGTGCCCGCCGGTACCCTTGCTTCACCAATACCCATACCCATAGATGGCAGTACCTGCAACACCAGGGAAGTGGAAGATTCATTTGTAATACAGTGTGTGTCTATCAGAACTAGAGATGCTTCACTTCCATGGTTGTTTCAATTGGATCCAGCAACATGTGGGGCAATCACCCTGTATGGCAAAGCAAGATTCTCCTGGAATTTGAAGCGAGTTCCCTGCAAAAAACCATCAGTATAAGTTATAAGTTATCAGTGTTTCTGCAGAAAAACTTCTAAATTCAGCGAGTAAGACAGAAACACTGGATAGCACACCAACAACATCACGTAGAAATCATTCAAAGTCAAAAATTGTAGTTCTATAAATCAAGTATTTCTTAGCCAAATAGCCAAAATCACTCAAAACCAGCCATGTTCTATTCATGGTTCTAGTTCTAGGCCCAATCCCCCCAGTTCTGGGATGATCAACTCATCGAGACCGGCCAGCTCTCTGCAGGGTACCCATTTCTCAAGGTCCATGTTTCTTCGACGTGAGCGCGTCGTGTACCGGGCTGCCAAAAGACAATTTCGAGAGCATTTAGACAGCGTGCAAGCAGAGCGGGCACGAAAAAGAAGATGGCTGCGCTGCGGAGAAGATGTTGGGAAGATAATGAATGATTGAAGGAAGTTTAGAAGTCAAACTTCCCACAATAAAAACAGATGAAAAGCAGAGATGGGAAGAGTCAGAGAAGAGAAGAGAAGGAGAAAGAAGATCAAAAAGAGAGAGTCTCAGAAGAAAGAAGATCCAGGTGCCCGAAAAGGTGGGAAAGTTGCGAAACACTGTGTTTTTTCCAATGATTTGTGGCTCCGGAGGGTCGAAAAGTAGGCTCGCTAAAACGGCGGGCGCGGAGCCAGCTGGCCAGATGAGAGATGAAAAATTGCACGCCGTTGCGGCACGAAGCACATTTCCAAGTCAAAATGTACAAAACACCTCAGCTCCGGAGCACTTTCAAAAGTTGAGAAAAGTGCGCGCCGTTGTGGTGCGAAGCACATTTCGAAGTCAAAAGTGTAAAAAAACTGATGGCTTCGGAGCACTTTTGGGCGTTCAGATGTCGTTCCGCGTGTCAGGCGCAAGGGATCGTGCGCCCTGTCAAAAGTGAGCAAAACGTGAGGGTTTTGTAGCATGTCCAAAAACGATGGCAGGTGTGGGAAATCTGCAGAGGATCTGCAAAGATGCATTCATTTTCCGTGGCAGGCGCAGTACAAGAGACATATTCATCAGAGATGTTAGGAGGTCAGGGCGCTGATTTCCTGAGAGGGGTTGCATTTTGGAGCATCAGATCTTCAGGTTTGCTGAGATGATTTTGCGTGACAGGTGCAGCACTTCGTATGACCTGGCATCACTTTT
>Ga0126342_10019237_pt1 | contig 11623 bp, 13 predicted proteins | sample Cyp1metagenome_FD_92528 | JGI IMG/M metagenome (GOLD analysis project Ga0126342, IMG submission 92528) | Coral microbial communities from Lord Howe Island, Old Settlement Bay, Australia - Cyphastrea 1 metagenome | ecosystem: Host-associated > Invertebrates > Cnidaria > Coral ... | reverse complement strand
TGACGGCCAGAGGGCTTGGTGGAAGCTGCCGCGAGGGAATTGGAGGGTTTTAAGCGTTTTAAGGGTTTGAAGCCTGGCAAACGGCAGGCTTGAATGCCCTAACAAAAGAGGGCTATGTGCAGGCAAAGGGCAGGCTGCAATGCTGGAACAGCAAAAGCTGACGGCCAGAGGGCTTGGTGGAAGCTGCCGGAAGCTGCCGCGAGGGAGTTGGAGGGTTTTAAGGGTTGTAAGGCTTTTAAGCGTTTGAAGCCTGGCAAACGGCAGGTTTGAATGCCTTAACAAGAGAGGGCTATGTGCAGGCAAATGAGGCCTTTGAAGCTTGGCAGACCGCTTAAACACAGACAAGCATTTGTTGCAAGAACGACCTTGGACAATGTGAAGGCCATGGCCGTGACAAAGCAGGTTTCACACCTCCGGTGGTCCCAGGCGCCGCCCCTGCCTTGGCGAAGGCCGGGTCGGCGGATATGGAATTATATGGATGCAAGATATCCTGAAGGTCTGCTGGTGATTCCAAAGAGATAACATGCAGAAGCTGCTCGCAGGGAAGACAAACAAACCCATTCACGTCACGTGGTGGTTGCGTCAAAATTCCTTCAAGAGTGACCCCTTAAAGACGAAACTGTCTTGGGGATTCAGCGGACCCAAAGATAAACCCCCAAGAAAGAGGGCTTGTTAACCACCAAGAACCACTATTCTTGGGATCGCCCAGGTCTTCCAAGGATATCCGCAAGAAGCAGTCCCTTGGGCAAAATGGCATGGTGCAGGATGTCAATGGTGGATTGGTGATTGGTTAATGTTCCAAGAATTGGAGGATAGGATCTGTCCAAAATTTCCCAACACCAAGACCGTATTGTGGATCAGTTTTTTTTGGCACAACCTGTTGGTTCAGCCTGGGATTCCACCCATAGGCCATACTAGACAATATTCTGGACTGTTTGCCTGATAACCTGGATGTGAATCTCAGTATTGCTTGATAACACTGACAAATCCCCAATTCCTGGTCTTATCCCATGTGTTTTCACCATGATTCTGACAGTCCATTTATCTCCATCATTCATTATTTTGTTTGCTTGTAGTATTTGTGGCTTAGCAACCTCCTTTCCCATGATCTTGCTTGTTTTCCCGGAATTCATCATCATTCTTTTTTATTATTATTCCATCTTATTCCATTTGTTGATGTTTATTATACTAGTAATATCTAATACTAGTAATTATGATGTATTATTATAATGTATTATATATATAATTGTATATGATCCATCTCCCTGCAATGACTGCTGCATCTCCCAGTCGCAATGAATCCTCGTCGCGACGACTCGCGACGACTCGCGACGACTCTCAGGACCACCTTGGGGTCCTTTCTCTGCAGCGCCCTGCGCGATGAGTTGGAAGTGGACTGTGTGCTCTTCGATGGTGGCAACATCCGAGGCGCGGATCTGGCTTGGGATCGACCAATTGCAGTGTGTTCAACCTGTGCAAATGATGTATATAATGATATATTTATATTTATATCGGATCATCTTATATATACACATAAGATAGAATATCAGGGAGTCTTAAAAGGCTTGGATGCCGTCTTCTGCATTTCTGGGAGGGCAGTTAATAGAACGTCTCAAGTGATGTTCGGTTGAGTCCCTGGTACACGCATTGACAAGAAGTCACCGATAGTGAGACGATGTTGAAAGGTGATAAGGACTACGAGCCGAACCCGGAGCACTATTTGGGGTCTCGTTGGACCTTTACGCTTGCGGATTTGGAACAGGATGCAGAATTCAGAGTCACTGTGTCACGGAGTGAACAGTTTCAGGTTGTTTGATTTTTCCACCCCCTCTGTCATTTACAGTATATCGATATATCAGAGCATGTTCAGAAAACATGGCGAAGTACGAAACAGATCAATCATGAATGAAACATTGATCCATACTGAGATTTGGAGCATATATGGAAGATGTTTTGATATACAGATATATACAGTACATATTATTTGGATATATGTCGCATATTTTGGTATATGACATATATGAATTTAATGTACTAAACTTGAAGGGATGGTTTTTCCTCATCCCCAGCCATTGCCGCAGATGGCCGCAGGAACTGCCCTGGTCTTCGGAGATGGTCATCATTGTTTTTTGGCGGAGAAAAGGTTGGTGAATTGATGGGTCAACCTTGGTTAAAGCTGGTTTAATGTACCCTCTGGTAATCTAACATAACTATGGAAAATCACCATTTTTCATGGGAAAACTCACTCTAAATGGTGATTTTCCATAGTTATGTTAAATTACCAGAGGGTAGTGTATAAGATGGAACGTGAGAGAGAAGACACATGCAGGAAACCAAACCATGCATAACCATGAGTCAGCCGCCGCTTGGGCCCAGTGATTGGGACATGTTTGACGAAATTGGCCTAAACCTGATCGAACCTCATCAAGTTCAGCATAAGCAAATACCAATTTGCATGGTGACTGACAGGAGAATTGAAGTCGAGATTCGGGTGTGGGATGATATCAAAAAAAAATCAAAAAGTCCAGGTCCCCACAAGTCTGGCGGTTGATTAGCACTTTCAAAAAACTATCGACATCTCAAAGCCTGCGGGTACCCATTCTTCAGCCATTCAAAAACCGCACTTGACTTCAGCGAGGTGCTTCGAGGACAGGAACTCAGGGAGGCCTTGCACTACTCACGCACCGTGAAGTTGGGATCCGGTGGTTTCCTCCAGGCACTGGGGGGAGCATTGGTTGGTGGGTTGGAACCATGGCTTTTTAATGGGATATCATGGTGAATTTAATGGGATATCATGGGATATCATAATCAATAATGGAACCATGGAATTGTATGACTTTCCATATAATTATTGGATATTATTGGGAATGTCACCATCCCAACTGACGAACTCATATTTTTCATAGGGGTAGGTATACCACCAACCAGATTTGTTTTGAAGATATGGGTTATAGTTACCCTCCCGTAAACAAACGTAGCAAGCTAGGAAATCGTCGGTAAATGATAAATGGAGGTCTTAATATGTCTTAATTGGAAAGATCATGTATACATGGGGGGAAAATTCCATGACGGTTTGATTAACGGAAGGTGATCTGAAAATAGGGTATCCCCCAATTCCAACGGAGTATCATCAGGTTCCCCGTGAAAATGGCCAGTTGGGTGTATCCCCTATTTCCTGAAAAGTTGTTCAGAGAAAGCCATATTGAAGCTTCAGACTTTGGACAACTTTGGAATATTGGCAGACTGGCAGACATTTGGGTATGGATCAATACCTATTGATACCATTTTTAGGGGGATGAACATCCATTTACCAGCTATTTTGATGTTCACCAGGGGTACAAGGTTTTGACACACTGCCATTTCACAAAGATTCTTTTGGAGGGCATTCAATTTCCATGAATCTTGGTGCCTGCGGATGGTTGATGGTTTCGGATTTACCGAAAATCAGTACATGGAGTAGTACATGAGTGCATGACTTTGTCTGAAAGTAATTATATATATATATATATATATATAGAGAGTAGCCCTAAAATTGATGGCTTATCATCATCCATCCATTCAAGTGGCTATAACTTGGGGTATCCCTGCAATTCTTGAAAACATCCAAATATCTGATGTTGGGTATATTCCCATTCAGGTATGGCTGATGATACATCCCCATATATGTAGTATAATACACAGTATGGTTTATTAATGTTTATTCATGTATCCCCATTATATCCCAATTCCCGAAAATATCAGGATTATTCATGTATCCCCATTATATCCCCATTATATCCCATTAATGTTTATATCCCCATTATATCCCATTAATGTTTATTGTTCTGTTTGGTGTGCCGTGCGCCAAGCCAAGTAGGCAGATGGTGGTGTCCATGTGGACCCAGCAACTCAAGAGGCTGCGGCTGTTTGCACATTCGGTGGACACCTGAGCAGCTCAAAAACCCTGGTTGATTGTTTACCCTCTGGTGATTTAACGTAGCTATGGAAAATCACCATTTTCAATGGGAAAATCCACTGTAAATCACCATTTTCAATAGCTATGTTAAATTACCAGAGGGTACCAATGGGAAAAGCCCCTATTTTGGTATCTAGTGCGGATTTAAGCATCATTGATAGGGGCTTCAATAAAGCAAAAGGGACCAGTTCAGAACCAGGAAAGAATGAAGGTGGATAAACATCATGAAAAACACTTTGGCTGCCTGGTGCTGCAATTCTGTTGCATTCTGCACTTTCTGTCGCATTTCCAGCATTTCTGCTGCTGGTAGGTGAAGCGTGTGGGTAATGAGCCACTGGATTATTCTCGGATTTACAGAGACTTGTCTCGCTGGTGGTTTAGATGATCGTGGTGATGGTGATGGTGATGGTGATGGTGGTGGTGGTGGTGATGATGATGATAATGATGATGATGATGATGATGATGATGAACATGAGGACAGTTTATACAATATGTATATATATATATATATAATTATATATAACTCAGCATGACTCAGTAAAGGTACTAGTCACCTTACTGGTCATGCTGGTCCCAATGCCATTTCCAAGAAGCAAAGATGGCCCCTGTAATCATTCAACATTGTTGCGACCCAAACTGACCACTAAGTACAGCACTTGCCAAATGTGTGGACCCTATCTTCTGTGGTAGCCTAGTTTTTGGGCACTGCTTGTGTGTCCGGCACTACAAAAGTCCTTCAGCTGCTGCTGAAGTGGCCTTTCTTCACCCAAACCAGGTTTCATATCCCCAGGCCCTAGAGCAACTGCAATGGAGGTCAAGGGCACGGTTCAACCTCTCAGCCCCTGAAACAAACAGTCCCTCCCTGTATCCACAGAAGATCAGATGATCAAAACTGGTCAAAAAGCGAAGTTTTGGCCTACGACCCGCAACAAAATATGATGCGGCAATCAGGCTAGTGGAGAAATCCCTGAATGAAACGGAGGTTTTAACGGAAAATCATGTATGAATGGATGATTTCCATTGCCGCCATTGCCATGTTTGATTAACAGAGGGTACAGAAAATGATTCACCACTGCCAGTCAGTTTCCTCTGGGCTTTGTGGCTATGCGGATGACGTTTGCCCAAGGAGTTGGCGTCATGCACGCGAGTTTGGCCGGGATGAACGGCAACCCAGTCTTCGAGGCGTTTGAAAAATGGCTGAGGTATTGTGACAGTACGTGTTGTGCTGAAACCAACAGTTTGAAGATGTTTCAGTCGTTCTTAACTGTTCATTCCTACTAATGATGATCCTCAAGTGACCGACCATATGTTTTAAGCGAGCTTTAAACCACCAAAAAGTTCATCTTTCACAGGATATGCCAATCCTGGACCATATGCACATGTGCCATGGTCAAAAGGTCGAGTAGATTAAGCCATATTGGGGAATGGTCATCCACACATCAACAGGAGTTCATGTATGTTAATGTATATAAAATATAATATATACTTGTCATATAAGGTATATATAATTACCCATTAAACGAGTTCCATAGAATTCCCAACTTAATTATGGAATGACCACAGCCCATTCATCCCTTGTTCCTTGACCATGTCACATATCCATATTGGTTGCGGCCATGGATGATGACTTCCTCTGCATCCAGCAGGAGTGGCGGAAGAGGCACATTATGCCGCAGGTGCAATGGGAAGATTCGCTGCACTTCATCGCTACCTTAAAAGTCAGTTTGTGTTCCCGGACAGAGAAGTTTCGATACGGGCAATGGGCATTCCAAAATACTTGCCGGGATTCAAAGAAATGAATGATTGTAGGGGTGCCCTACCATCCCGTGAAAGAGTGAGGAAGGCCTTTCCCATCCTTTCCTCACCATTTCAATCCAATTTATCAAGGCAGATAGAAATCCGCGAATGTGGAGTGTGCGATCGAAATCCACCATGTTTGGCGCTTGTTTCCTATGAGTTCCAGCCTGCACATAGGAGGATTCCGGAAAGCCAGCCAAAGAGCTGTTGAAGAAGCAGTTTTCGCGGCGGATGTGGGTCCTTTGGCTAAGCTGGCGAGAGAGAAGATCACCAAAAATCATTACTAAGATGGTCAAATATAGGGTGTAGCCCAAATCCACTAGTCGATCATCATGTTCCCCAAATGGCCCAAACTTGTGGACTTGGGGAACCCTATTTGTAATTTGTAAACACACCCATATATTCTAAGTGCTATATATAATTATATATATATTATATTTTTTGGGATGGATTGAATGGGTTATCAACCAGAAAAGAGTTGGTGTGGGGTATCAAGGTTCCATGGGGGGTTGCATGGATCGCTTTTCGCATGTTCCTCACGGTGTTATATTATTATGGCTCCAATTGACTCATGTGTTATACACGGACTTTTTGGGTTTCGTGCAAGCCAAGGACAAGATGCCGGAGTTTCATGAGATCAATGCAGCTTGGCCACAATTCAAGCTCAATTTCAGTTCCATTGCCATTCCAAAAGCTCCAACGCCACTGAGGTATCTCAAAGTGGTGTCCTTTCCAGAGAGGACTGCCTCTAAGAAAGTTCTTAAAACCACGGTTGCAGATAGTCCAACCTTTCACCATCTTTCACCAAAAACCTTTCGACCCGTGCAATGTCACACTTTCATGAAACACAACTAAGCTATACTAGCTATAAGATGCTATATTCCCATATATTCCCCCTATAGCTATATAGCCCTATATTAGCCTCAGATTCGGCCCTTTTTTTTCTATCCTATGAAGGCCATGCTTTTTTGTAGTAACACCTGGCCATCCAAGGGCAATCCCCGTGCGCTCCAGGAAGTTCGAAACGCTTACGTCCAGACCTTCACGCGCTGTTGTGAGGCGGAGCCGTTCACTGGCGGATCTGGAGAACTTGAGGGACGAGCAGCAAACAAACTTGGGGATCTTGGGGATATATGGATAACTTGGGTATATATCTTAATAATAGAAATTGTATAGTATGGATTAAGATGGATTAAAAATGATTGATATGTTTTTAGAGTTTTACTGATGGGAAACCATCTTTCGGATACAATGGGTACTGGAAGATGTTTGGCTCATTGCGCGACAGGCAGATACTCTCAACACATTCATTTGTGGGCACACTCAATGTATATACGTATACAATAGACAAGGTCTGCAGAACGTCATTCTCGCTTGCAACGCCTACAGTATTATTCACCGTGGAAAGCCTAGGGCCTGTGCAAAGTATTGACCGTATTGCTAAGCATTGGAATTTCGTGCGTTTACCAACAACAGCCCAACGATTTCTGCACGCTTCGGGCCCTTCGGCCTTTGAAGATCGACTAGTGAGGCTAGCTGCGACAGAACAAAAATTTGGCACCATATGTCAGCCTTTTGATGTTGACTTGCCATGGAAGTGTTTGTCTCCTTGCCAAGAGCCTTGGTGTGAGGATCATGTCAAGTTGCACATGTTGCACCGCGTTCTGTTGCTGTGCTGTGTATGGTATAAGTATAGTGATCATAGCGCAATGTATAACGATATATTCCTTCATGCACTCCATCTTCATGAGACAAACCCTGTGTCATTTTCTGAATTTATGTGTTTATTCTGTAATGCCTGTTTCCAAAACAGCTTCATTATTTACTCTCACTCTCCATTGGTATCACATGTTCAGGGCCTCACCTGGCTCACCAGGGGTCATTCAACTCATATCTGGGAATCCCAATCTGAACCAGTGAAATCAATCCATAGTTTTGAAACCCTAACATTCTTGGGTAGTACTGGAAGTCACCCTTGTTCTCGTTTTCAAGTCCCTGTGATGGTGGAATCACCATCGGGTGAGCTTCCCATGACCTTGCTGACAGATTTTGATAGCTGAGGTGGTCGAAGCGCAACGATTCCAACTGCACCCACTGCCACAGTTCTGAAGCTGCGCGATGCGGCTCAAGAGATCTTCGGGGTTGGCTTCCTAAGAGCCTCGACTTGGCACCGCTGAGTGGCAACAGAGACGGGCAGATCGTGGAGGAAACATAAGAACCAACAGCAGATTGAACGCGGATGGGTATTGGAATGTATTTGAGCACTAAGAAAAGAAGAGGAACTTAACCAAATAATGCAAATGTCAGCTGGCAGCAGCAAATCCAGGTATTTCATCTTTTCCTAGCCATTTGTTTCTCAGAAGACACAGTTGTGTCAGAACATAGAACAACAACCCCGGCTTACACATTTTGACTTCGGGCCACAAGGGTAGGGACAAGATGTTGACAGAGGAAGTATAGGATTAGTTTTTGCGGGGCACTGAGTCCATTACCTGCAAAACGCAGAGATGACGTCTGACGCATGCAGGTCTTTGATTTCCACGCGCAAAAAAGATGAATCGAAATTGTTTACAGTTTCCACGGGGCTTATTTTGTTATTTTGTTGTCTCTCACCACTGCTCTGATGTACACTCATTGCTTCCTGAGTGCAGCAAGGTTTAGAAAGTTTAGACAAGCACTCCATGGCTGTTTGTTGCTGTTGGTGCGAGGTTTCGTTGCCCTTGGATTCAGTAATTGGATGTAATTGGAGCGAGTAAAATCCCTGCAATTAACCAATAGTAGTTCTAAATGAACTCAATGTCAGGTTTGTTCAGCTTAAAGGCCCCATGTCATCTAAGATCACTCAGATCCCAGAGTCAGAGTTGCATCATGTTGCATCAACATGGCATGTTTTGGCGCTCTTCCATCCTCTTCCCAGGACTCTTGTCGTCCCAAGGGCAGATCTTGGATGTTTGTTCTACTCTTCTTGATACCGGGCTCACAGATGGTGAGACTTTGACGGCCATCGTGCATGCCCCGAAGATTTGCGCAACACGAAAGGCCTTTGCCATGAGGTTCCTGCGCCTGGCAAGATGGCTCACAATTGTGGCCAGATTCTGTTGGTTTCATCGGTTTCATCGCCAGTTTTCTCTCATTTCATGAGGTTTTCATCCTGTTTTCATGGTCCGTGTGCCATGACGTGCCAGGTTCAGCAACGGTCACGCTCTTTGTTGGGGCGATCCCAAATTCGGTGGTGATGCCGGCCCCAGCGTCGCGGCTGCTGGACGGGTGGAGCAGATTGAGTCCACTGGGCACGCCTTCGCCGCTCTGTTGGCGGATGGATCCGTTGCATGGGCTGAAAAGTTGTATGACCCGAATAGGAGTTTTCCAGGGCGGAGAATGGTGGGAGAATGGATGATGGTGGATATATGTGGATATATATACAAATTGTGGTTGACATTCCACATTTGTTGTCTTTTCCTGTCCAGAAAATGAAGAGCTTTGCAAACTGTTTGATGCTGTTTCAACCTGGATGTAGTTTGCATAGTAGAGATCTGAACCCAAGATCTGAGCGTCGCACCAGGTTGAAACTTGGGGTCACCCTCGATTTGGCGGTGACAGCTCAAGGGTTCGCGATCGCTTGGGATCGAATGTGCGGCAAATCAAAGGAAGCCACTTCAGCTTTGCGGCCATTCTGCAGGATGGCACAGTCGTAACATGGGGGCGTTCAGACGCTGGCGCATGCTTTCGAAGTCGTTTATTTTACTCTAACCCATAGGATCCATGTATGCTATATATGGTAACATTTACCATCAATATACCCCAAATGTTAGCATATATACCATACATGGATCCTATGGATAATATACTGTAATTATATTTGTTGTTGTTTTCATTTGTTTTTTGGTCTGTGGTGGTGGTGTTCTCGGTGATCAGCGAGTATGGAGCTTGTTGGAATACTGTTGATCTGTGAAATTGCAGGTTCGGTTTTGGTCGACCCTTTTTTCACTCTGGCCTCACCGTCCAAAAAGTGAGGCTATTGGTGGAGAGAGCCAACGAGTTCAACATTTGCTCAGAGATGTTTGCAAACTTGAGAGCACTCACTTTGCATTTGCTGCGATCTTGGCCGATGGTCGGGTAGTCACCTGGGGTCAACCGGAAGATGGAGGAGATAGTCAGTCGGAGCAACGTTGTGAATGTAAGCCTTTTGTATTCTTTGGTTGTCAAAGGCCTTTTTTTGGAGTTTGCCCATAATTCAATGTAGTTCAGTTCAATGGCGTTTGAGGTTAGACCTAGGATCGCTTCACTCGTAAACCGTGGCAACCTGAAGTCACACTCCATTGAAGTACCGACAACTTTAAAGGCCTTCCTGTCTGTCCGGCTTAAAAGTCCCAGTATATTGGTCGCACCCCTTTCCAAGCATGATCTATGTAGTCCATGTATCACTTCTCAGAATTCCTCCTCATTGATCAAGTGGGTTAACATTGCCTTTATTCAACTTGCTGTCAATGCGAAAAAATGCGTAGGGTTTTTTCAGCATGGTGATTATAATTTGACACTGTATGCAGAAATTGGATGAAATTGGAAATTACTGTCTTCAGCTATTTTTTGTATTAGCGGAAGCCCTCGCGCAAGAAATAAGGTTCAAGCGTGCAAAATGAGCTACGAAATGTCGCCAGCATCACCGGCTCCTTAAGTGCCTCCGCAGCTTTGCGATTCGATGGCTCTGTTGTGTGCTGGGGCGATGCCGAGTGTGGAGGAGATGCAGGTGCCAAGCGTCAGTGGTTGGACATGGAACTGTTTGTTGGGTGCCCCAAATCATCCATTTTTCGATGATTTTTCCAGTAAATGTTCATCCAGCAGTGGAGTACCCCCCATTTTAGGAAACCCTCACATGTTTGATTAAAATGGCTGCAGAATCTAGAATCATGGGAGTATATGGGAAAATATTATCAGATGATTATCCAGGGAGAGGTCCATTGCCATGTTTGATTGCCAGAGGGTATATGATTGATGTTCATTTGTCAAACAGACGGAATATCATTTAGCAGAGAGGTATCTATGATCGTGATATTTACCCGTGAAGAAATGGGTTGGGCGGATTGGAACCAAATATGAATCGGGATATGGAAGAAGTAATGATGGAGGGATATATAGAAACAAAAATGATGGGAGAACTGGATGTGGCTCGAATATGGTTTGATGTTTCATCTTCAAGAAGAAAAACATGTGAAGATGATCCTAGTTGACTATACTGTGCAACTTATAGCACTTTATGGCATATTGTACAAGCCACCATAAGAAGGAAGGAAAATGATGCCGCTCAATCACCAAAGGGTTTTCTCCTTGTGAATCTTCAGATCCAACAATTAGATAAAATCCGGAGGTTGCAGCCAGCTTTGTGCTGCGCAGGTGACGTCCAACGACAACTGAAGCATGCGACTCGGCCTTGTTTGCGCAAAGCTTTGGTTCAGTGGATGGTCATTCAGGAACCATCGAGCTGTTCCAAGCATGGCTATTGAGGAACCATGTGACCATGCAAAGTTTGCAAACCCATGCTCAAACCATCTCCACCCTGATTACTGAGTCTTTCATTGTTCAGATACTTTTTTTTGGAATCGAACGACGACCAGGGAAACAACCAGGGAAACAACCAACATCAACCAACATTAAGCAACATCAAGCAACATCAACCAACATCAACCAATATCAACCAACATCAAGCAACATCTGAAAAGATTCAGGCAGCTCTGTTGTATCAATGTTGCTCTGATGCTGTGCGCGCTCACTCTTTTGTACTGTTGGCAAACAGTCTCAGGATAGCTTCAGGCTCAAGGCCTGTTGATCCATAATGTTGACAGTGACATCCAGCAGCTGTTGAACTGTACACGA
>Ga0126342_10019236_pt1 | contig 11624 bp, 9 predicted proteins | sample Cyp1metagenome_FD_92528 | JGI IMG/M metagenome (GOLD analysis project Ga0126342, IMG submission 92528) | Coral microbial communities from Lord Howe Island, Old Settlement Bay, Australia - Cyphastrea 1 metagenome | ecosystem: Host-associated > Invertebrates > Cnidaria > Coral ... | reverse complement strand
GTTGGGAGCCCACAGACATAACACCATGCAGTGTACACATTTGTTGGTATGTAAGTGCAGGACAGCATTGCCGGTTTTCCAACAATCCCTTGCTCTCCCAGGGTTTGATCGAGCATCAGCTTTCCATTCACATGATGCACAGCGAGCTTTGCGCCGGGCTTGCATGGAAGCTTCTCAGACACCAACCTCCGCAGGTCGTACCCAAACATAGAGCGGGGGACGCTTGATCTCACTCCTTCTCCAGTCAGGCACAGCACCTGAAGATCGACCTCATCAGTTTCATCTGCTGCACCTTTGTCAGTAGATGATGGCTCCGCGTAGCCATGTTGCGCACCGGACATTGGTCAACATTTACACACTCCTCACCAATGGAAAAAGCTATAAAAGACCTTCACAAACACATAAACATGTATAACTGTACAACCCTTAAATGTACCTCTAAATCTATCGGCGACCCCAGATATTGCCATGTCCAATTTCTTGGTTTTCAGGGCACCTGCCTGATGGGGGTGCTGCCCCAAATCTGTGCATACCTTGGTCCCATAAGATCCAACAGCTTAGAAAATGACTATGGCTATGGGGTATATCACCCATAGGATCCATGTATGCTATATATGGTAACATTTACCATCAATATACCCCCTTGATGTTAGCATATATACCATACATGGATGATATGGGTCATGGTACATCGCATCTGTATGCATTTTCGGGCCCCGGTTCATGCTCAGGGGAAGTTTGACTCAAACGTTGCCTACCATGGCGCAGAGGATTTCAGTTGTTTGCTGGTTACACACATCATAGCTAACTATGAGATGTCCCCGTTTCTGTTGATTATCTAAAACATTATATCAAATTCATGTTTGATAGGTAGTATACTTGTATCCAACCATATGGTAAATGTATCATACATGGGTCTTTCCATAAATGGTGGATCCCCAAAATGATTGGTTTATAACGGAAAATCCCAATCTAAAATGGATGATTTAGGGATACCCCCATTTATGGAGTTTCCCATATCTATATCTATATAATTCATAATTTATCTATAGAAATTTATTATATATATAATTCATAATTTATCTATAGAAATTTATGTATATAATATATATATAATCCATAATCATTCCATAATCATCTTCAATTATATTATGGAATGATTATGGAATGATTATGGATTATATTATATTATATATATACATTGTAGAACTGGTTCCAGTTTGTTTCTTCCCAGTTCCACCGGGACCCCGCCTGCTTTCGACAGTTGGCGATCTCCGGTTTCCGCTGCTCCAGGGCGGCGTTCAGCGCGAAGTGGTCGGATTCGGCCTCCATTTTTTTAATGGGAAAACCATGGGAAAACCATGGGAAAACCATGGGAAAACCATGGGAAAACCTGGATTTATAATGGGAAAACCATGGGAAAACCATATTTTATGGGAAAACCACCCAACAAAATGTGTGGATGGTAAATCCTGCAGTTAGTAGATGGAAAAAAAAAACTTATTAAAAAAATCCCATGATTTACAGTGTTTCATAGTTACCTAATAGCTACAAAATGGCTACATGGATCAATTTGATCCTATCGCATATACCAGGATGAATGAATAATTGCTGGAGTTTACACACAAAACTGTTGCTTGAATCAAGAAAAATTAGACTCAACTATCGAGTTTTGGGGATTCAACCATCAAAAACAAGGGTTCAATCAATAAACATGGGATTCGATCAAAAACATACGTTTGATAAGAAAAAAAATGAGCTTACCAATAACAGTTGGGGATTTCACCAACAAACATTGCGATCTAACCATCATAAAAAAAATTGGACAAAGCCGATTGACGACGTAGGCTGCTGGTTGGCAAGGACACCAACAGAAAGTGGGCATATAGCCAAGAAGTGTAATTGTCATACATACCCAGATCGGGGTGAGTATCATATGCAAAACCAAGATTTTTAACAATTGATTGGCATTCAAATGCTGCACCAGTGTCATATATAAGCCTGCACTAATCTGCATATGTCTTATGCCTTATGCGAAAACAGTAAACAATATTTCACTAATTACTAAACAGTATCATCACCATCATCACCATCATCACCATCATCATAAAAAGGCAAAATGTTCCCTATATAATCCATTCAGCATTGGATCAAAGAATCAAAGATTGTATTTAAAGTTACCCAAATATAATATCATATGGTCATATGGTTGGTGAAATATATGATACTGTACCATCATCTCAACGTTATATCCATTTATATACCTGCAAAATATCCCGATCACTGTATACATCTGCATAGTGTTTCCCAAGCTGGTGCCCGAACCACCTACAAAATTCCACACACAAATCATCATCCAAAGTCATGGAACAATGGTCATGTAACATGTATTCATCGTGAAAAAGATGTTCTCAGCCATTGTTACCTATAAATTGTCCATCTTTGGTATGTGCTTCCAATAATTTCATCAACGAACCTTCGGGAAACTATGGGAAAATCTGAACATATATGGTTATGGATGAATACCATTTTTTAACCGACCAAAAACTATGGGCTATGGTTCATCCAAGCCCATCCCAAACTATGGTACCATTTCTTGGGAGGGTGAGTATCCATTTCCCACCATTTACCAGCGATTAAAAAAGGGCTACAGGGGGTCAAAACCCATCCCGGCCCATGATGCAAAAGGGGGTGCACGCCAGGCATCATAAGTTGGTAATAACTAGTAATAACCAAGGTAGTACCCCAGCTAGAATAATGGGTTATATTATATCATATATATATATATATACATATGTGTGTGTTATATGATTACAAACCACTTGTAAACAATCATCATTGGATTCCTCATAATGGGAATATTTACACCTATTACTGAGGGTATGTCGGAAGATAGACTAGCTGGTTAATAGGATCTTCCAGTGCATGAATTGTGGTAATCCACAATATGTTGGATAGTCTAACCCATATAGTTATCAACCATCTGTTAATTGTCAACCAACCACCAACAACCATCATGTATCAACAGTATTCCCACATTTAAACAATTTTGATGATATTGCAAATGATGGCAAAATGGCTGTTGACACATGCCCATATTGATGTGGCACCCCCAGTTCTCAGTTGGTTTACACTCCATTTGAATATACATATATCCCCCACCCCGAAGTTATTGTAGCTGTAAACCAACTTAGCTGTGTTGGGGGGCCCACATTGAATGATATATGGGTCCCTTAACCTTGTAATTTTGCCCCATCAAGTCCCATTACATCGCCATGCTTGTTGGTGAACTCCCATTTTTTCGTGGATGGATAAATCATCATGTCTCATTGTTAAACCGTCTTAAATCACCACTTTTCACCATGTTTCATGGTGAAATCGCCATTCCTCATGTCTTATTTTTTCTCACCATGGTTTCCACATGTCTTCAATCATCATGTCTGAAAAATATGGATAATAGCTACAATCAATCATGATCATAATATTATATAAAAATTATCTATCATAATATTCTGATATCTATTGATATCTCAGATCATCATGTCTAAATCCATCGTATTTTCCCAGCTTTTCCAGCGCCATCCCATCCCTTCTCGCAGCATTTCCAGCGCGTTCCCCCGCGCCTCCCGCACCTCGGTCTCCAACTTCTGGCGACGCACCTCAGAGGCCTCAAGCGCCTTGCGCCTGAGATCCGTTTAGGCGTCCGGCGCAAGGCAACGTCCGTGGGATCATGATCTGCCAAGCATGGTGTTTTTTGGATGCAACGATGATATATAATGATTATAATGATTATAATGATTATGGTTGGGATTAATCATTATAATGATCATTATAATGCGATTATTATTATTATATATATATATAATCATTCTCTATCATAATATTGTAATGATCATTTTAATGGATGCCATTATAATCATTATATTTAATCATTATCTATGATCATTAATAAATGCCAAAGATTGTGGATTATTAATGATTATTTGTGATTTCTGTAGATCATCTATAATTATTATATGGATTGTTTTCATGATCATAGATAATGATTAGTAATAATGGATGTTTGATCATGATAAACGGATTATTTAATGATCACTATTAAGGATTATGGGATGATAATGATGATTCAGGATTAAGGATGATGATATACTGTTTATATAAATCTATATATACATATATTGTCTATAAACTACAAATGATGATAATAATATATAAGATGATACAGGATATGTGTGTAGATAAGATCCCATATATAATGAGATCCCATATATGTTATATATGATTATGGTACTATATAAAGAAAGCATAGATCCCATACTAAGGATTATAAAATGATAGTATGATAATACTGGATGAGAAATACCAATAATACTGGATTGTGGATGATTATATGCTGATAATTAAAGATGATTATGGGATGATTATGGGTTATGTATATATATATATACACATACATTTCCTTGGATCATCTATAATTATTATGGATTATTTATTTATATATGTATATATCTGGGAAACTCCATAAATTGGGGTATCCCTTCATTCATTTAAATAATTTCAATAGGATTTGTCCATGAAAGAAACTATCCAGCTATTCGGGTACCCCCCCATGTCTATGGTCTATGGAAGCCTCCAAATAACTACATATGATATATATATATAACATATATGTGTAGTATACAATCAAGATGTATCAAGATGCTACAACAGAACATTGCAGCAGATAGCGATGATTTGAGGCCTGACATGGTGCTCTTTGTGGAGAAAGGTGGCGTCCCAGAGGGTCGACTGGGGAATCATCCCCCAGAACACCCTGCGAAAAGGATGGAAAAGGGGAGTGTTCATCATCCAAACACCTGTCAATCACATTGCATGTCGGGAAGAGGTAAATCCAAAATCCATAACAGTCTATGATCTATACCCAACAACCAACCAGCCCAAGGAGTGAACTGGGGCACTGATCACCACGGCCCAGAGGTGCCTTTTCCGCAAGTCATGCTCGGTTTTGGAAAGTTCTTCTCTCACTTGTTGCGCTTCCTGCAGTGTTTCGGGGAAGCTGGCTTGAGTCACTGGGTTGATTGGTTTCCCTGGTGGGCATCACACATGGCTGGAAAACGCAGCAGAATTGTATACATGACACATCATGGCACATCATTGACCTAGTCTTCGTCGTCTGCGTTTTCGTGTGTCCTTATTCCCCTGAAGCAATTCGTTTGATCTTTTGATGATGGCTACCACCCAAAAGAAAGCGCACCTCAGGCAGTTTGACCTCACCACCTTAAAAGGGATATCCAGGACAATCTGGGCATCCAGGCCAACAGTAGATGAATAAACCAGTCGGCAACTGTTGGGGCACGAGACACGCTGCTTCAAAAACACCTGACAGTTGCAACGTATCGGTGTATCCCCGATATCTCAGTTACAAAAGATGTGGAACAATCAAACAGTTATGGAACTTTACATGCATAACTGTTTGCTTTTCCATTCCCATATCACCCAGCAGTTGCTTCCCATGTTTTTTCACCCAGCTCCCTACCCACCCAGCTCCTCCAGATTTTTCGTAGCGTCCCGGTCGGCGCAATAGAGACGGAACAGGGCCTTGGTGGCGTCCCGGTCGGCTCAAGAGCGGGACACCGTTGGAGACCCTCCAGAGACTTAACACAAATATGGAGAAGCAAACAGTTACTATTATGTATCTATGGTATCTATATGATATATATATATATATATACTGTATATATATATACATAATATGTATCTATGGGAATGGCTCCAAAGGCTTGAACTTCGAAAATTGTTATGTTTTTCGGTGTGCCGCCGGCCTTGTTGAGCATCGAAATTGCTTGAAGTCGCCATCATAGCACTTTCGAATCCAAACAGAACCCCATCACTGCTGCTCACTTTGCAAAATTCCATGGGCCACGCTGTAAGGAAAGCACGCAAACAGTTGTGCCATGGGCATTCATCCAATCTTCGATTGAATTGAGTTTCCAGGAATTGTCATGTAGGTTGAATAACCTTGTGACCATTCTTTGTGCTATCAGTAAAGTAGCAGTGACCATATCAGTATCTTCCCCTTTTTGCAGTACAAAAAGAAGCCTGTTCAATCAATCTGATGTAGTGAAGACCCTGTAGTCCAAGGACCTCACGGCCTCCACAATCAAGGCCTCCTTCTGCGCCTTCAAATCTTGGAAGCGCTTCACCTGAGAAAACTGGGACATTTCACGAAGGCAGGCGCTTCCAACAGAGGTTTGACCTGTGAGATTTGGTGAAAAGACCCGGGAGCGTTTTGAAGAAATTGAGGACTGAAGGAAGCGAAATGGACTTGGAAAATATAGGAGTTTCAGGTGTTTCATTTGCGGGAAAAAATGTGTTGAGCAAGGAAAGCATCTTTTTGATTCCGTGTGAGCATCCAAAGTATAGCATGTTGGTCGACCAATATGAGATGGTCTCAATGTATGCTGATCACGCTAACCAACAATCAGCAGGGTATCCGTTACAAACCTGACCCAAAGCATGTTATCAGAGCACGGAAGGATTCGGGCAAGAATACTGGCGCTGGTTTAACCACTTGAATGGACCAACAAAAAAGCTAACCTCAGCATCAAACGGATTTAGAACCCTTCAAAAATGGTTGCATCATATTTCCTGTTGATATTATAATATATATATACATCATATAAAAATGTATAAGGCACAGCATGCCACAGCTAAGAGTGGGTTCTGTTCATATTTCCTGTTGGACACTCCGACTCTACAATAGAGCCGCTATTGGGCTGCGCGACATCAACAAGCACGCCATGGGATTGGGTGGATCCTACTCCATGTGCGGCGATCTGGTGAAAACATCAGTTCACCTTTCTTTCAACTCCAACAAGGATTGCAGCCAGGTACAGTACATAGATGTAATATATAACCCCCCCTAATGTTAAACACGCCATAAATGGTCCCAAATGTGTGTAAATCCCCTATTGAGTATTGGTAGGAAGGAATTACGGTGGTTCAGATATTGTTCAGGTTGTTATCCCAGCTATGAATTGGTGATTGGCCCAAATCCCGAAGCGGTGGATGGTACAGTACCCATCATTTCAGTTGGCAGCTGCAACCTCAGCATGATCAATTACTATCTATAGTCACTATAGTCTATAGATATCTGGATATATCTATCTATATTACTATCTATAGTCACTATAGTCCTATACTCATCAAAATATCTGGATATATCTATAGTCACCTTTCGTCTACCTCAGCATGATCAATTACTGGGATGCGCATCCCAGGCACAACTGATTCACGAATCACTTTCCACGTACAAAAAGGAGTATCCCTAGTCAGAAATAGGACTATCATCTACTAAACAAATCTTGTCCAGCTACTTTTCACAAATCTTGATAAAATCCCAGTTCTTCATGCAATTTTTGCTTCACCATTCTCATTGGTTCAATCCCCAACCAATTGCCGCTGAAAAATCCCATGGCGCCTAAAATTGGATCAAATCAGCAAATTTTGGTGAAATATCCATTAAATATCCATTAAATATCCATTCATGGAAATTTTCCACCACGAAATCTCCACCGTCGTCGAGTTGTCACCTCTGCCCTCTGTTGCTCCAGTAGGGTCAGCGTTGTTTCTGCCTCGCGCTCGGCGCGTTTTTTGGCGGACTCTGGGGATCGAAAATCCATGGGGATTCCATGGGAAGTCAAGGAGAAATCCGCAAGAAATGGAGATATTATATAGGGGAAAATCATGGAAAATCATGGAAAATCATGGAAAATCAATGAATGGTGGTGATTTAAAAAAGTTTGCGGTCGGAAATGTTGCCCATTTGTGGATGATTTACTGTTCTTAAACATGGTGATGTTTCATGGTTTTATGATGTTTTATGTGTATATATGTAAGTTTATGTAAGTACACATAATCAACAAAACCGAGAAACAAATAAACAGTAGGGAGATAAACTTCAGAAACTCAACTGGTTGGTAGCTGAGCCAGCACCTGATAAATATGCTCATCAATTGAAATAATAATCCTAATGTGCTTGATCTTCGAAATATTTCAAACCACCAAGCAGTTGTATAACCATGTACAGTGTGGACATAGGAAACGGCATTCAGAATTCAACCATCAAACACCGGGGATTAATCCGGGAAAAAATCTCGGTGGGCACAACATGTTCCACCATTTGTTACCACAAACTGACCTATTAAGCTACATGACTATAGTGTACCCAGGTTCACAGTTGAGATTCCAATCTGGCCCCCAATGGATTACATCAATCTGTGGGGTGTTTGTCTCGCCATTTAAAACAGGAAGCAGCACCAGGAGCGGATTGTATTATAACCATTTTGAAAAAGGAGTGTCCAGACTACCACTTTGGTGGACTGCAGTCGTGGAAAGATGTGTCCTGAGCTGCAAATGGCACCATCCCTGACGAAAAACATGTGAGCTAGCAACAAGTTTACCTACACAATGGATTCCTTGTAATTATACAAGGATTGCTGCAATTCCTCGAACTGGACGTTCATCCCCATCCATCCCCTCTCGATTGACAACATCCATTGCATTGTCAGTTGCTCATCTGATCATCTGATCAGTGGTCGTGGGGATCATGATCCCAAAATTCTCTAAAATAAGGCTTGAGGCTTAAGATCGCTTGAGGACAAATCATTAAATCCAACCAACCAGTCACAATCCCATACTGTGTGTCTTTCATGGCCCTCATGCCTTTTTACCGAAATTACTGCTGTGCTCCGCCTCGCGACGATGTTGGAAATGCATTCGTGCCTGTCACGGAGCTGACCCCCCACCTTGTTGATGGATTGAAAAATCTGAGTCATTGGATATCATCGTCCTGTTTCTATGGTTCAAAATGTTATCATCGCCCATCATTGAAACCACCAAGCAGTCAAACTTACTGGTCATGGCGAAATGGGGTGCCAATGGGCCCACATGGTTTTTAATGGTGGTCCAATCCAACTGGTACCACCGTGCTCCAGGATCACTTGGGTGGTCCGGATGAAAACAAAAATACCTGGATCAATGGTTGTATCATCCGATTATTATCCACATTGACCACCACTACACGTTCATGTTTGCATACTCTGTGCGTTTGGAGTGTGCTCATTGCATATATACACATTTAAATACATGTATATACCTTCTGCAATACATTTACCCTCTGGTTATTTAACATAGCCATGGAAAATCACCATTTTATAGCTAGGTAAACCATCTATTTCTATGGGCCATCTATACCATCGCTATGTTAAATAACCAGAGGGTAAATACATCATACCCATAGATTTAACTTCATGTAAAGATTCCTCTCTGTGTCTGTGGGTCAATCCCCAACTCAAGAGAATCGTTCCTGCCTTCTCCTGGGCAAGCTCCAAGTCCTGCGGCCACTCGTTCCACAAAAAACATCAGCCATCCCAACCTCAGGAGCTTTCTGTCCTAAGATCTGATTAGCACTGATTCTATAGATGTAGAGTGATGTAATTCTTTGTATACAGTCTTTCTGATGCTTTGTGCGTTTGCAAATGAATCGCAGAATGTCGAACATTATAAATCTAGTGATTCCGCGCCCTGTAAACCGCCCTTTTTTGGCCCCACATGGCCTCGGTTTGGGTGTTACATGGTTGCCAGCCAATTCCCAAGCGGGGCTGAAGAATCCCAAGTCTGTTCGTTTCTGAATACCGGCATGTTGATAGGTTTCCACTCTCACTTTCTGAGCGAATCAATCTCTATGGTTTTCAAGTTCCTATTTCTATGGTGAAGTTCATTGGCTAAATCCCCATGTCTGTTCCTAAAATCCCAATATTTGCTGGTGATTTGGCATCATTTTTGCTGGTCATTCTTCACCATTTCTGCTGCTTAAATCATCATCTTAGTTGGTTATGGGTGTGTTCAAAACCAAATCCCATGGCATGTCATCGTTTTCCTGTCAAATGACCATTGAAATCCATCATATCCCATGGCTTCCCATCATTCTTCCTCATAAAAATCACAATTTTCATAGATTTTATCAATTGCCATTTCAGGTACCTAACCTAAAGATATACTGTACCCTACAAAGCCATAGGGGCTATCATAGCTCTTACATAGACCTAGACTATATATATATATATGTATATTGATGTATATATATATATATATTGATAATATATCCCGCCGGGGTGGACGTTCGCCCAAAGTCTCATTGGCGTTTACTTACGTTGTGGTTTGTTTCGGATTTATTAAAGATTGTTTTATGGTTTACTTAGGTTTGGTTTATTGGATTTTATTTAGGGTTTATTTACGGCTTGTTTACTTAAGTGTCGTGCTATGTATTGTTGTTTTTGGATTTTATTTAAGGTTCCTTTAAGGTCTTTTTAGGTTATTTATGGTTGATTTAGGTTTGGTTTAGGGTTTGTTTAGGGTTTATTTAGTGTTAGGTTATTTTGGTGTTCTTTCAAAGTCTTGTGGTTTGTTGATGTTTTAGTTAACAGCTCGAAACATTGCAAATTACGGAGGATATCCTTTAGACATGCTTCAAACGGTGATTTTGGCACCATCTTAGGTAAGCGCAAGAATGCCATGAGACGCAGGAAATATCAATATTTTGTATGTTCGCAGTTTGCAAAAAACACACAGCCAAAGAACACAGCAGATTACAGTCCTGCATGGAATTCCGTGGATTTCGGGCAAACGTCAGCCTCCTAGCGATACATACATATATATATATATATATATATCGATATCTTATATATCTCGCTATATATATATATATAGCGAGATATATAAGATATCGATATATATATATATATATGTTATGCCAGGTATATCCCATGTTCAGCCACAGCCTTTGCGACTCGTTGCTCCTTGCTCAGCTCCGTGTAGCGTTCTTTCAGCTGCTCAGAGCCTGGAAGCAACAGAAATGGTGATGTCACCATGAACAAATGGTGATTTTACCATAGAAAATTGTGATTTTTAGCATGGAAAATTGCCATTTTACCATAGAAAATTGTGATTTCACCAGGTGACTTAACCAACAAAAATGGTGATTCAACATGTGGAAAACTACGGAAAAGGGTGACTTTGCCAACAAAACTCATGATTTAAATAAAGATATTGTTTAAAGCCACAAAAAACTTACACCTCGGCCAACAAGATGTGGGATCTCGAGAAATTCAACCAAACTTTGGACTTTACCAACTGTTTTCCCCAACATTGAGATTTACAGTACCGGTAGATCACTTTTGACAATATCGATCAACAATCGGGATTCTCCTGAAAGTGGCTGCCAGAAATTTTCAGATGCAGCTGACCACATGTCGGATTTTCTGACCACATGATCAACAGCTTTAAAAAAAAAATGCATCCCCACGACTCAGCAATGATTGGTTACTCGCGTCTCACTACCAGGCCAAATCACATCAGTACTGGAGATTACAAGAAAAACATGTGTTCGCTTAAATCATCTTAAATCTTATGTTTGATGGTCAAAAGCTCAGTCACTTGAAGACACTACCAAATATATAAAATCCGCCCGCACCGAAGGTGCTGGGGCGTGATCTTCCGGATGGCACTCGTAAAAGGTTACAGGTTTACCTGGGGGGGGGGGCATTTTTCGGCCAAAACCTCCT
>Ga0126342_10019235_pt1 | contig 11624 bp, 11 predicted proteins | sample Cyp1metagenome_FD_92528 | JGI IMG/M metagenome (GOLD analysis project Ga0126342, IMG submission 92528) | Coral microbial communities from Lord Howe Island, Old Settlement Bay, Australia - Cyphastrea 1 metagenome | ecosystem: Host-associated > Invertebrates > Cnidaria > Coral ... | reverse complement strand
ATGTATGTATATGTATGTATATGTATGTATATGTATGTATATGTATGTATATGTATGTATATGTATGTATATGTATGTATATGTATGTATATGTATGTATATGAATGTATATGTATGTATATGACATGTATATGACATGTATATGTATGTATATGTATGTATATGTATGTATATGTATGTATATGTATGTATATGTATGTATATGTATTATAAGCATAACTAAAAAAAGATCACGTAGCTCCAGAAAATCATCGCCGTCCTGAAGCTGTCGAGGTGAATCTTTTAGGACGTCTCCCAGGACCTCAGGGATTTGGGAGCCAACTGCCATGGATTTTTCTGGGTAAATCATAACTGGTTGGTGGTTTGAACCCCTCTGAAAAATGATGGACTTCGTCAGTTGGGATGATGACATTCCCAATATATGGAAAAAAAACATGTTCCAAACCACCAACCAGATAATTTATGATATTAGTAATAATGATTCATAATTATATGATTCATTATCCCAATATAAATATATGATATACTGGTTGGTGGTGCAATAACCATCTTGAAAAATATGAAAGTCAATGGGAAGGATTATCCCATATATTATGGAAAATAAAAAATGCTTGAAACCACCAATCAGATAAATATATGATATAAGTCATAATGATTCATATTATACAGACATTTTTGATTTATCCATAATATATCTATTAGTATATATATATATATACACATACTACCCTCTGGTAAATTAACAGTTCGACCCCCCTCTCTGCCAGGGTCTATGTTAATTTACTGGAGGGTAATAATGTGGTTAAAACAATGTTATAAACTACCACATTTTTTGATGGTTGGAATCCCACCCATCAAAATGGTGATGACTTGGGGATGGTTTATTATTGTTTTAACCACATTAAAGGCTATATAAACAAGGCTATATTGGGATATATAAATTATATATCTACTAAAAGACACGACTTTCACAAAGCTGAAACAAGATAAACAAGGCTATAATGGGATAATTCATGATAATTCCACTTGCCATGATTCCAGGTCACAGTGAGGGCACTGTAATTTACCCAAATGAATGAGTTACGATGTGACCAACATATTTACCAAAAAAACGGATGTTTGTTGTTTTTTTCATGATCGCCATGTTTTTTTCGGTGTTGGTCCCTGAAAAAGAGGAAAACACAGTGTGACATGCCATCCAGTGCCCGGTCCAAAAGGATACCCCATTGATCCCCAAAAGGAAGTTACCCTCCTGCCTGCCACAGTGAATTTCTCAGCACCCCAAACATCTCGTGCAAAAAACATCCACGGATCGATCAAAATAACCTCTGCCATATTTCAGGGGGTGATCATCAAATCCAAAACACCAGGCAACAGCCGTTTTTCGTCATCGCCACCCACTGCCACCTGCAACATGTCGCTGGTCCCAGTCACAGTCATTGCTCCATCGTCTGCTATGAGCCCCAAGTGCTCCAGCAACATGAAGTGAACGATCGCTGAGATTGCCTCTGCAGCTGACTTGGACATGTGACATGTTTTGCCATGGTTGGGTGTGTCTGCAAAAAGGGGTATATGATGTATATGCTCTATATGGCAACTTCATTTGATATATATATATATATATTAAACATTCATAAACCAGGGATTTGAGGTTGCCCCAGTCTCAGACAAACCCATTACTTTTCTCAGTGTGTTCCCTCAAAAATTCCCCAAAATGTACAGGGGAACACCTGCAGAGCTCCAGACCACAAATGCAGATCAGTATGCATACATGTATAACATGATATAAAATGTATATATACTTATTATATATATTATTACAACTATTCGCAATTAAATATATATATATCTGTATATATATATACATTAATAAGACATAATTCATACAATACACATTTGACAGTTGGATGTTTTCGAAGATTGGGATTGCCCAAAATCCACCCGGATATTGAAATTGCTGGTAGGACCCCCAAATATCATCAAATATCTACAGAGACTCTCTCACTCTACGTCCATCTGCCGTCCCCTGAACCCCCCAAAAATTTACCCATACCCATTCCATGCAAAGTGCCCTGTCATCTCACTCCCTCCATATTCAATGCCACCCTTGCGGGCCTCCAATTCTTGAATAAGTCCAATATGAAACTACCATGATTTCCAAGCGGAAATTTGTGCTTGCCTGAACACTTTAGGTACTCCAAAATCTACTGATTCACCATAACTTTCTTAAAATGTCCAGAAACCAATTGATGAATTCCATTGAATCCAGAAAAAAAGTTTCATCGTTGCTGGTGTTTTACTTCGAAAAATCCCATGAAACATCGACTTTTTCCGGCCAGTTACATCCCAACCATTCATGGAAATGTCAATTCCCATGCTTAAAAAAACATCCATGTTTGTTTCACCGAAAAAAACACATGGAAGTTCCCCAAAAATTTTACCAGAAGAAAATCCACGCCATCCAGCAGCTGGGTTTAGGGATGAATTTTTCCCGGAAAATCCACGGTTTTTTCGGACCTTGGTGTCGTTGCCCTTGTGATTTTCCGGGATCGTCTCACGCTGCAGATCGCTGATCAGCGGCCCCTCCTTGAGCACCTCGTTGGCGTGCCAGGCCTCGGACGGTTCAGTCGATGGTGGTTGAGCTACCATTGGTAGGTCATATACTGTTAATATTCATGGTTATTATATGGTTAATACTGGTTAATAATAACCTGTGATTTTAGATCTGTGATTTATTCTGGTTGGTGGTTGCGCCTACCCCTCTGAAAAATATGAAAGTCGGTTGGGATGATGACATTCCCAACATATGGAAAAATAAAAAATGTTCCAAACCACCAACCAGACTTATTTGGATGCACCAGCTATTCATCTATTACATGTTTCCTGTACAGCAAATGCCCCTTCCCACCCCAACCCACTCCACAGGGGGGGATACCATGAACACACTGCATACACCACCACCTCCCACCACAACCCACACCCACAAAAATCTTGAAGGGATACCATGACCATGGGGGGAGGGCAGAACCTGGAACATATATGATATCATACCTATTGATATGATGATATAGTCTATGATTATATAGGTATCCGCCACCTATAGCGCGTTTTATATGTGTCTAGTCAGGGCACAAAAAGGACCTGCATCGGCTGGTGGAAAGTGGGTTGCAATGTGGGATTCACCCCCAGAAACTGCCATTCAGAAGTACCCAACCTGGTTATGACATGCACAGTTCGCCATGGAAAATAGATGGCCCTAATCGAAATAGATGGTAAACACCGTTCTTAATAGCCATGGTGATTTTCCATGGCAAACTGTGAATGTCATAACCAGATGGTATGATTTTTGAAGGGTTTGGTTACCGCCCATCACCATGGTGACTGGATCTCAGCGATCTCAGCTCAGAAACAAGGCAGAACTTGAAGTCAACCTGGCGCCCGAACCGCCAGGGTGCTTCGTCACCGCCAGGACCACATGGGGGTTTTACATGGTTTTACCATGAAATATAGGATAATGTACAGGAAACCATGGTTTTTACCATCAAATATAGGGTAAAACCTGTAAATGTTCCCATCATCCAAGTCTGCGAATGAACGAATTCTGCTGAAATCTCGACTCGACTGGCTAATTGGTTATGGGTCAAAACCCTACTGGGATGGTACCCTAGAATAGTTGGTTAATGGATGTTTATTCCCCTATGGTCATAATAGGTTTTGACACGTCCCCAATTCTCATCGTTCATGGCCACATTATCATTCCCATGTTGGTGACGTTATCGAATCCCCATGATTCTTGCTGTTTCCCGCTCCATGTGGTTTAATTGGAAAAAGGATGATTTAACCGATAGATTTTGGGGTACCCCGTGTTCAAAACCACCCCGTATTGAAATAAATCCCTGTACTCATTTCTGGCGAATCCAATGAGTAACTCCATGTTCGTTGCTGATTGTTTGCACCCCAATGATCATAGCGTGTAATCGTTTTTCAAGATGGTACCATCTTCATCAAGTTGGGTATACAGTAGCGCAAATTTGGGGCTGTCTGAACGTAGGGTAGCCCAATCCGCTGGTTTTTTTTCAGCCAGTGAGGTGGTGAAATCACCTGTGCTGTGGTGAAATCACTAGTTCCATTTCTTATGAACATCACCTAGTAATGTGAACACATCTTGGACTTTCAAAACCCCTATTTATTTCGCATCTCCAAACACCTGCAAGTGTGCACTGCACAGCAAGTAACTGTACATCCGGCAAGACCACTCACCCGAAGATTAGGCAGGGTTTGCATCGCGCAGCACTGCCAGGAACTGTACATCTGGCAAGACAGAATGCTGTTGCAAAACTAGGTGTGGCGACGGCGACGGCAAGCCACCTCCCCTAGTGAAGGGTTTGCACGGCACAATCCTGCCAGAAACTGTCCATCCGGCAAGACCAACCGAAGATTTTGGTTCGGTACATGCAAGTAGTGCGCCAGTTGTTCATAAAGAATCCTAACCCGCTGCTCATGATGCTTGGTCCAACGTAGGATCTCCCGCCCGCTCAAGGTCGAACAGGTCAGGATGAACCAATCCTCTCCGTCCTGAGCAAAATCGAGTAACATGACACTGTCTCTAAGAGTCACACCATTCGTAGGATTCTGGACGAAGAACTGGCGCTGCTGTTCCATCCTCTGGCGAATGTGGCGACGTACTCGACGTGCTCCTGGCTTAGCCAAAATTGAGAGAGCACATTGTCCACGAGAGTTGTCTCCACAAGCCACTGCACTCCCGTCACATTTCAGAAGCACTGTAAATCCATGGCCCGCAGAAACCTGCATATAGAACTCTCCAAATTCAAGTCGGGGAATGTGACATTCTCCTTCGCAGCTTCCGGCAGAATCACAATAAGGTGGATTAGTTCTGGCAAGGTAATAACTATGAGGTGCAGCAGCAGCCACAGCACTTCCATCACTTTTCAGTAGCACTGTGTGAGACGTGCCAGCCGAGACCTCAGTATAGAAAGTTCCATCTGCCAGCTTTGGAAAGGTACGAGGTCGGGGCCATTCCACAGCAGTACCGTCACTTTTCAGTAGGACCGTGTGATAGCTGCCCGCAGAAACCTGGGTATAGGACAGTCCTGCTTCAAGTTCTGGAATGTCACACGCTCCATGCTTGCACTGCTCACCCCTAGCCACAGCGGTACCATCACTTTTCAATAGCACTGTGTGCCTCCCACCTGCAGAAACCTGGATGTAGGACATTCCTGCTTCGAGTGGTGGAATGTCGCATTGTCCACAGGAATTGTGGCCAAAAGCCACAGCACTCCCGTCACTCCTGAGTAGCACGGTGTGAACCCAGCCGGCAGAGACCTGGATGTAGGACATTCCTGTTTCGAGGGGTGGAATGTCACACTGCCCATAGGAATTGTCTCCAAAAGCGACAGCATTCCCATCACTTTTCAGTAAGACTGTGTGACCCCCACCCGTACGGTAACCCCACTGGTCAATGAAGACACACCCCCCTGCAGCAACCTGGATGTAGGACATTCCTGCTTCGAGGGGTGGAATGTCACATTGTCCATAGGAATTGTCTCCAAAAGCGACAGCATTCCCATCACTTTTGAGTAGCACGGTGTGATTGTAGCCCGCAGCAGGCATTGCAAAAGGATTGAGGATTGAGAAGAGCTCGTGAAGAGTCAACTCTTGGGCAAAAATTACTCCACTTCCACGCAAATTCTTTCACATGGGCATGAATTGCAGACCAATCAGTGAGGCAACCATTGTTGATGAGAAATACTAGAGCGTGAATATTACAGTACTCTCTTTTTGAGACAAAGCATGCTCTGTAATGCGCCACCCAGCAGTCTGGAACATTGCAACTGACATGCACTTGAAGACTCCAACATTTGGACTGCACTTTTGGCATCTCTGGTTCTCGAACTTTGGTTATAGAATAATAGTTGTTCCACAAACAAACATGGTGATCCATACATAAATCCCCTGAACAATGAACCAACACCGACTGCTTATGACAGATCATGCAATACAAAGTTGTGCTTATCTTCTTGAAGTCCCAATCACATACCTGGCGTATCTTAATTGGCTTATCGGGACATGATGGATTCCTAGCTGTTGCAGTGGTTGGTTCACCAGTGCCCAGGGCTTTGACGCACATGACCATCGTCAAGCCATAAAAAACCCTGATTTTCTATGGAAAAGATGTTAGATGATTTACCCAACTTGTTAAATCATCTATATCAATCTATGGTTAAAACTGGTTAAAACTTCCCAACTTGTTTTTCCATGCCTTCTTGATGCTCTGTCTGTGCAGCTCCTGCGCCACATTTGTGGCATTGATGTTCCATCGAATGATGTCCTGGAAACGCTTTCACCGGCCAGCGATGGGGTAGAAAAACACTTATGCTTAGGGCTGAGTTATGAATAGCCGGTTATATCTATTGATATATGTGTGTTTAAGAATACACAATACATATGTATGTATGTCCGTATATACGTATATTGAACAACTTAGATAGATAGCCTGCATTTTTTGTGGCTGGCTATCATGTTTACATATACCATATACATATATATCCACATGTATGGTAGAAGAATGCAACACATTGATAAAGAATGCAACAGATTAAAGAATCAAACTTCACCTAAGATCACCCAACTCATCAGTAATCTCCTGCATCTTCTCAGGCTGCAAATAACGCCTGGTGCCATGGGAAGACAAGCATTACACCAGGGAGCATGGATCGGAGGTTCACACACCGAATCTATGGGTTTGAGATTTACCAATTAATGTCAACCCTGGATTAATAAACCCCAAACGGCTGTTCAAAAAAAAGGCTGGTACCATTTAAGTATCAGATTGTCACTCTGAGTGGGGAATACCCCCTAATGAATAAACCATACTTTATGAATCCGGGGTTGACATTATTGGACCCAATTGTTTTTTTCCCGAAAGCCATCGTAGCGATCCTTGGGATTTGAAGTAACATGGCGCGAAAGCCACAGGATTTGGCCGGATCCAAAATTTGGAAAAAGGCACAAAACTGTCCTCCAAAAGGATTCATGGACCCAACCATCCAATTTTTCTGTGAAGAATTTGGACAACAAAAAATTAGATTGAAGGTACCGTAACTGGTTGGTGGTTGAGCCACCCCTCTGAAAAATATGAAAGTCAGTTGGGATGATGACATTCCCAATATATGGAAAAATAAACAATGTTCCAAACTACAAACCAGATAAAATATATATGGCTTATGTAACTGCTATGGAATGGAATATCCCCAGAACATCTGGCCTTACATGGTGGAAAATCCTCTCTGACTTTTTGCAGGAAAGCCCTCGCTATACTAAACACCCAACCGGGGATTTACACTTATTCAGACCATTTATGGGGTGGTTTTAAAAAGTACAGTCTTTGGCGGATGGGATGATTTGGCTGATGGAACCATAAAATTTTGATCACTGGGCGTTTAGCACCTGGCTCGACCAGGGTCTGCCGTGCGACGGTTTTGCAAATGCTCCCAAAAAGCCTTGCAAAGAATGCCTGGCGACGCGGATTTCGATAGGTTTGGTGATTTTGGGGGACACATCGGATGAATTTTAACATGTTCTGCCATATCAGAATTCAGGGAGTGTAGCCTGCAATATCCTACAACACTTGGTGATGATCGCGGTTTTAAAGCTAATGATATATGGTCCATAGTAGCCCTCTAATCCGATGGTTGAGACGGTTATTTTTCCGTGGCTGCACTTTCGAATGCCCAGTTCTTCACCAGTTTCTGGAAGGAAATTGCCATCAACATCAAGCAACCAATTGGACATGAGTGGAGTCTGTTCTATGAGTTCTATGGCTTTTTCCGGACAACTCCACCGGAAACTGCACCCGTAGCTCTCTCCGCCGAGCTGCGCTTATTTCGAAAGTATGGCGGCAAGTGACGCGCGATAAGACCCAGGGCTCGTTGGCGATAGTCCGTCAAGTCCTTGGCGGCTGGGAATGACACCTGGACAGCTATAAATGGTGGATGCCAAACATAGAAATGGAATCCATCCACCATTTATAGTTGAGGTTCCCAGCTATATTAATAAACGTCCATTTAGAATGAATCATCAATTTTCGGGAATTTTCCAGCTTGCCATGTTTTTTTGTACAAAGGAGGGTATATCTTTGAATGGATTGGCTCAAAGGGACATTTAAGAGGATTTGACAGGAACCGTGGTATTTTTATCAAATATGGGGGGGGGTCTCCTGCAAATTTCCCACCAATTCATCCCACCAATAGCTGGTCGATGTCTGATTCTGGCAATGTCGGGTGAGCTTGGTGACATTGGATCCGAAAGAAAAGCTTAGGGTGTGAAAATTGGGTGTAGCCCCTATGGCGAGTTCTTTTCGAGGATACAATGATGATACAATGATGATGAACCGGATGGAAATCTAGGTCACCACTGATGGCCTGATGCTCCAAGCTTCGGAGAGCAACTGACGATACTCCTGGCGGATGGCGCGAGGGATTAGATCTGTGTGTTGCTTATTGAAATCCTCGTCGGATGAAATCTTGATCCTGATCATATCCTGATCATATCCTCATCCTCATCCTCATCCTCCTCATGATCCTCATCCTCATCCTCATCCTCATCCTCATCCTCCTCATGATCCTCATCATCCTCATCATCGTCGCCGCCTTCGTTGGCGTCGCCGTCATTGTTCTTGTCATCATCGTCATCAAAGTCTCCATCATCCTCATCATCGTTGTCATCCCCATCGTCAACAGCACTGTCTGAATACAAGTTAGTTAATCTCCGCTCAGTAGACTGAAATCCTGACTGTTTTTCAGTTTCCAGGGTTGCCCTATGGCATTTGGGAAGCTCTCAGGCAGAAAGCTGAACACTCTGTCAACCGATCCTGTTAGCGCCACAAACCTGGCAACCTCGAAAAATTTCTGTTGGACAGGGGGAAATCCAAAATATTTTTATATCAAAGGATCTTGGTATATTTTGGCCACTGGTCGCCCACCCAAACTTTATATCAAAGCTTTCTGACTCTTGCCTGGTTTGTCTGAAAATTGGCTACTCAAAATCCGATGGTGCATCATCATGTCTTCTATTCAGATTGCCATCATGCGTGGGCAATCTGAATCCCATGGTTTATCATGGTTTATCCATGTAATTTTCTTACAATTGCCGTCCTTCATAGGGTACCCGTACCCTCTGGTAAACTAACATAACTATGGAAAATCACCATTTTTAATGGGTAAATCCACTATTTCTATGGCCATTTTCAATAGCTTTTTGTATGTTTACCAGAGGGTACTCCCCAAATTTTGACCAAATTTGGAGCCAGCTGCCTGTGTATCCACCAGCGGTTGCGACTTGTCCAGCCATTCTCCTTTGGCCAGTGCCTAGTAGCAGGAAACTTGAACAAGACCAATGGGGAAAAACCTATAGGAAAACATCATCTTCTATATATTCTATATCCTCCTGGAGATACGATATAACCTATCTTTTTGTTGGAACCTCTATATTAATTGGAATTGGGGTTTTGCACCCATTTTCAGACAAAGCCATCTTAAAAAACGTCCGATTTGTTTGGCGATTTCTTTGGAATCACGTGTTTTGCACGGGATACCGTTGCTTTCTTCCATCCATTTTTTCAAGTTTTCCTGTCGTGTTTCCCTGTTGCCCGCCAGACTCGCCAGAGGCTGTTTGCTGACCTGAGGAAGCTTTGCTGAAAGAACTCCGCTGACGATCAGAAAATACCTCCGGCTCGGCAAGCTGCGACGGAAACCATGGCTGTCCAGCCAGTGAGACAGTGAGACTGTGGAAATTATGACATCCACTCAATCATCCATATCATCCCAATAGCGTCACCATCCCATGACCAACTGTGACTGGGTCATTTTACAAGTTCACATCCCAGTCACTTTGAGGTCCCCTAAATTTCATAGACCAAGCTCAAACGTGAAGATGGGACAAATTGGCATTGGGTGGATCTCACATAGATTCCGATAGATGTGATAGATGTGAATGCCGAGCCAGCAACTCCTACAGAACAACCAAGCCTGACTTCCTTCAATTTGCCATTTTCGCTGTTATCACATGCCATCATTGACCACGAAATCAATATCAGAGGTTCAAAACAAACACTTGACTTGGATTTACTGATAATGGCCGAAAACCGAAAGCAAAAACACATGCAAATCTTAGAACGTTCGCACCCGAACGGCTAAGCACAGTAACCACCAAGCGACAAACTGCTGGGCAGTAAGGCTCCCAGAACTGCCGGGTAGTCGCTCGGCACTGCACCCGACAAAGCTGAGGGTCTCACCTGAGCTGATCCCCGTGATCTTTCGGCGGTGGCTTTCTCTGAAAGTCTTAGGCGAATAACATATCTTCTCATGAACCTGTATATATATATATATGTAGTGTAATGTAATGTAATGTAATGCAATGTTATGTTATGTTATGTTATGTTATGTATGTATGTGTATATATAATTATCAAATATATATATATACATACATACAGTATATTAATCCAAAACCAGCCGAAACAAAGTTTTGAAAACAGCTCCAGGTGACGGCATTCTCCGTCACACTATACACCGGTGAGCTCTGGATGAGAAGCTTGCCTTGGCATCGAGATGGTGCCCGATGGTGTTTTCGGGCACCAAAAACCCACCATTTGAAAAAGGTACCCTCTGGTAAACATACAAAAAGCTATTGAAAATTGCCATAGAAATAGTGAATTTTCCCATTAAAAATGGTGATTTTCCATAGTTATGTTAGTTTACCAGAGGGTACAAAATGGTACCAAGTCATGGTTTTGTCCTATGAAAAAAACTCACCAAAATGAATTTCTACATGATTATCAATGAATTTCAATGAGAAATTGTCCTATGTGTTCATCTCACAAAACTGATGACCAATGAATATCAATGAGAAAATGCGTGTCTTTTTGCAATATCAAGTGGAAAAAAAACATGATAGACCGGGTCGTTTTCAAAAATTTGGAGCTGACATAACAATCCTCAATGAGACGGATAAAGATCACCAACGGTTTGACCCCTGCCTTGTTCTCATCCCATTAATATCCCATGAATAGCCCATGAATATCCCATTCATATCCCATTAAATATCTATTAGCTAATATTAAATGTTATCCCATTAATATCCCATTAATATCCCATTAATTAATCCCTATGAAAATCACGGGCTGTCCATTGCTTCGATTCCGAACTAAGGCAGCTGCAAACGCAGTAGCCCTCCATGTGATCTGCCTTGATCCAGCGGGCGATACCGAGACGGAAAATCCATGGGAAAATCCATGGGAAAATGCTGGAAAATGCTGGGAAAATGATGGGAAAATGCTGGAACATCCAGTAGTTTATCATCTGGTTCCCTATGACAATTGCCTTTTTGTGTATTTGGGGGTTGATTTTCTTTCGCCCGTCCCCATCTTCCAGGAAAAAAAAGGAGAGGAAACGTGAGAAAAACGCAATTACTTTACTTCGTGTCATCCCCACCATGACATTTATACATGTTCTTACTGGCACATCTTCTGGCATTCTATCTGACATATCTTCTGACATTCTATTTGGCATTCTATCTGGCATATCTTCTGGCATATCTTCTGGCATT
>Ga0126342_10019234_pt1 | contig 11624 bp, 13 predicted proteins | sample Cyp1metagenome_FD_92528 | JGI IMG/M metagenome (GOLD analysis project Ga0126342, IMG submission 92528) | Coral microbial communities from Lord Howe Island, Old Settlement Bay, Australia - Cyphastrea 1 metagenome | ecosystem: Host-associated > Invertebrates > Cnidaria > Coral ... | reverse complement strand
TATTAAATTATATTATATAATATTATATTATATTATATCATATTATATGATAATATATTATTTCATTTTGTATTATATTATATTATACCATATTATATTTTATTATATCATATCATTTCATATTATATTTTATTATATCATATCATTTCATATTATATTTTATTATATCATATCATATTATATTATATAATATCATATCATATTATATTATATTATTTCATATCATATCATATTATATTATATTATATCATATCATATTATATTTTATTATATCATATCATATTATATTATATATAATATGTACGCACACACACAATTCCACACACTCAACTCCACATACGTTTTTGGGCTTCGTTTTGACTTTTCAACGACCGAGTCCCAGCGCTGCAGGACTCTACACCAAGCTCTGTTGCAGTCAGGACGCGGCTGCCACTGTGCCTGGGACTGGCAAGTCTTGGGGAAAATTGACTGGGGAAAACCAAGGGATGGGTAGAAACTCATGGGAAAAGTACGAAGAGTATCACTGGTTATAATGGGAATATCATCTGGTTGTTGGTTTGGAACATGACTGGACTATTTTTCCATAATATATGGAATCATACTCCCAACTGACGAACTCATATTTTTCAGAGGGATTGAAACCACCAACCAGAAATTGACTGGAATCTTCAGGTTTGATGTCAAATTTGATGGATTACCCTTGGGTAAACATACCAAACTGGAACATCACCATCTTTGATAAATCAACTATTGCTATGTGCCATTTTCAATAGCGAACTGTTAAATTTCCAGAGGGTATCAAATGGGGAGCCAGGCTACTTTGTGTTTCCCAACCATTTGATAGAAGTATTTCATGATTGATGATATGTTTTTTGCTCTTCTATGCTGCTATATGAAACATAATGTTACATAGTAATCCTAGAAAACTGAGAGACATAATATACGTATATATATATAAATATGCATAATTTCCCATTGGAATTGTGATGATTTGGTGTCCAATCCTTTCGGGTGACACTATGTACGAAAATGATGAATAATTGTGTTTGTTAGTGAAATTTCATTGGTTCATATTCATTCCATTTAATTCCTCGGTAATATCTCTTGTATTAATGGCAATGTCACCCGCTCATATATATATATATATATATATGTATATTTATATATATATATATATATATCATCCATGCAATGTAATAGGTAAGAATCAGCATAAATCTTCTATGACTGGGCCATGGCTTTCATAGCCATGTGAAAAAACATAATATCATAGTATCGTGAATCATGTAGTTTAATTTGGCACGACATTCATTATTATACCCATTCATTATTAATAGTTTGATAATGTATGATACATGATGATACTTATTGCTTGTGACTATGATACTTCTACCCATAAAGTATCATAAACCATTGCTCGATTAGGCGCGCAGCCTCTTCTACCTCCAGGGCCGCGAAGCTTTGCTCCGCGCTTTGCTGCGTGCTGCCGGGCATCCGCCGAAACTTTCGGTGCACGTGGGGGGCGGTTTGGCGGTGAGGCCCAATGAAGTTGCCAAGGTGCCTCGGGACCACCCAGGGTGGCTGGGGGGTTGGCTGGGGGCTGGGGATGTGTCATCGCAAAAATCAGGAGAGGCGTGGCGTGACGAAACATGTAGAATTCTAATGAATATATTGTTATGCATATATGGAAAACATGACAAAGCTGTAGGATTGGCCCAGAGATCCCCATGAAGCATAACCAATTTGCTAGTGCATTCATTACACCTGTGTCTTTCAGTGAATGTAACTTTGTTTAGAATCATACATGCCTAGGGGAAACATATCAGCTATAACTCTATAACCTTCAAGCATTCATGGTTCATCAATGTTCATCATATACATACATATACATATATATATATATATATATCAAATGGGTAAATCATGCTCCAGACCCAGAAACTTGGTTTTCCGTGTGAAAAACATTGTCGGTCCATCAGGATCCATCACCTGCCCGAGCCAGGCCCTGCGTCACTTCCCCACGCATTGGTTGCTGCGGATGGGCGAAAGTCTTTTCCGGAGATCTGATGAGCTGGACATCACCTGGAGACCTGACGATGCGACAAAGGTTGATCAAGGTTGATCAAGGTTGATCAAGGTTGATCAAGGTTGATGATTTGTAAGTGATGTGGCTGCAAAACATGGTTTAAGCAAGATCACACGGGAATCAACTTAAACCTATTGAAATCTGTCTATTTGTATGTTTGTTTTTGTGTGTTTATCTATCTGTGTATCTATATATTTATCTCTCTCTATATATATATATATATTTGTATCTGTCTATCTATCTATCTAACGATCTATCTAATTTGTTTTAAGTAAATATGTTCAATTGGTGAATAATGGTTGGTAATGTTGATAATAATGTTCATCACATGTTTATGAGATCATATTGTGATGTTTGTATTAGGTATAGAATCGAGACGTATAACGGGATATGAGACCGACGATATTAGTATGTTTATGTATTGTTTGTGTATTGACGATTATTATATAGCTTATAGGTGGTTGTACTTCCCAACATGTTGGGGTTTTATCATAATCCAGAATGTGGGAACCCCCATGAACCATCGTCCATTTTGGGAACAGTGGGTCGGGGACCTGGTCCCTTGATCCCGGAAAAAAAACAGCCGGAAATCCCAGGCAAATAGCAATCCTCCATGGAGTATTCAAAGGAATCCATACAAGATCCCTGCGAACCTCTTCAGTCATTGAGTCATTGGCTTGGTTGAAGGTAACGTCTCACCCAAACCATGTTTTTTTCCCTCTCCAATATAAGTGTTTCCTTTCAACAAATCCCTTAAACCACCCCCAAATGTTTAGGAAAACGACGATCTCAGCCTTGCGCTTCCTGTCTTCTGGCCGCTTCGGCTATTGCGCCGCGGACGCCCACTGCGACGTGCGGCCGGCGGTGCCGAACAGCGGCACTTGGGTAGCGGTGCTGCCTGTGGGCTTCGCAGAGTTTCGGGGCACCTTGGGACGGAAATGGCGCTGGAGGACCACCCCAGTTGGGAATTGGTTTGAATTTTATAGCCTCCTTATTTCATCTTATTTCAGGTCTCAGGCTGAGGTTAATTAGTGAATTTCTATAATTCAGCCAGATTGAGTGTGAATATATTTGTGCGTAATCCCATCCCAATATGTGTAAATCCCCCCACTTAACCACGGTGTCTTGAGGGGGTGTTCAATTTTAGGTGGAAGGGATTGGTTTTGGAATCCCCAAATGGTTCATTGGAATAGATCCAGGGTCAAGCTATACCCCCGGATAATCAGTAAAGAGATGTAACCCATTCACTTGAATTTGAATAACCACCCCAGAAATCACAGCTGGTAAGTGTTTGTGGGCTTCCTGTAGTTTACCCAGGGATAAATGGCATGAGTAGTCAACGGGTAAGTGCATGCTTGGTTGTGCATCCCCCTAAGAGATTACCACGCAACCCCATTGGGTTGAAATTTTGGCAGGTTTTTTACACTCTCCAATTTTGGGGTACCTCAAAATGTCCCATATCAACAAACGGTTTTCAACCATATCGGTCAACTGGACACTTTGTAGAATCAATAGTTTCCCAGTCCCAGTCTTTTGCCAAACATGTTCCCAAGGTATCCCAAGGTGTTGTCCTCTATTTGCCCATATGTTTCCCATATTTTGCCTACCCTCTGGTTATTTAACATAGCCATGGAAAATGGCCCATCGAAATAGATGGTTTACCGTTCTTAAAAATGGGTGGATTTTCCATGGCAAACTGTTGAATAACCGGATGTAAATAAATAAATAAATATATATATATATTATTTTTTTTTGGCCAAACTATAACAGCTCACTATCGTGGAAATAGGTGAAACAAGGCCCCAAATAGGTGATTCCCCAATCCTCACCATCATTCCAGTAACGTCACGTCGTGAGGTCATTATGTTTCCCTCTCCGGTGCTTCCAAGGTGACGAGGTCTTCCTCGGCGATTCCGTCGCGAAGGTCCTGAGCTCCGGCGCCAGCACCACGGTGGTCGAGGCGGAGGTCGCGGAGGTCGCGGTGGGCGACGTGGCGACGCTCTGCCGGAAGTGCGCCATGTGACTTGGCGGAACGGGTGGACTGATGGGGAAACTAATGTGAAACTAATGGGAAGTGAACAAGTGAACATAGGGGATTTTAGGATTGAACATGATTTGACATTTGAACATGAACGATTAGGACTTGAACCTTAAGCAATTCAGATTTGGACATGAGCACTTGGGGTTCAGCCACAGCAAATTCCAATCGGGAGGCCCCCAGCATCCCCCAGCCACCATCCAAACTTAGATTGTTTAGCATCGAGAATCAGAACGCATGGGGGGTATCCCATTTCTTGTAAATAATTCCATAAAATTCCCCTAAATTGGGACATATTGGGATTTGAGAAACAAAGAAGTGCAAACGTTTTGGGCAAGTGATGCGTTAAACAAAAAGCAAAAAAAGGCGACCAAGTTTGGACGCTTGGGTTGGGATGCTACAGCTGGAGCCCCACATGATCCTACATTAATCATTGGTGAGTCTAAAATGCGCAATGATTGGTAATGTCTGGAGATGTATCACAACATATCACAACTAAAGTAGAATCAATCCAGTAGTCACAAGTGAAGGACTTGTTTCAGACCTTGAGACCTATAGATATTGGTTATGTCTTTTGGTTGTGTTCAGTCTTAGAACATCTTCCCTCCAATCCGGACGTTGCTCCACACCTCAAGAGAATCATCATATCATATCATATCATATCATACCATACCATATCATATCATATCATATCATCATGATCATCACCATCATCATCATCATCGTCATCATCAGCGAACATCTTTTTTGGCAACAATGCTTTCATCGACCTAGTGAAGTTGTGACATATTCTGAACCTGTATTTTATTGTATATACACAGTATCTCAGCGTATATTGTACATTTATATACGTTTTCTTATATTATACTATACATGATTGTACATGTGTACCCAGATGCGATAGATCAACTAAGAAAAACATATCAGCAAAATACACGACCATGGGGAACCGAGCAGTTGTCCACACATGTCCACAGAGTTTGCACTCTCAGGAACTCGGTCCCGTGGTCCGTGCCACGAGTTCCTTCTGGAGTGAATATCTCTGAGTTGCGACATTGTTGGCCAGTGGTTTGGTGATGGTGACTGACATGAATATCTTGATGCAACTTGGAGGTGCCAGCGGGTGCCAGCGGGTGCCAGCAGAGGGGCCCTGATGTCATGTGCGGGGTCCTTGGATGTCCTTGGAACTGGAACCGAAGGAGGGGAGGAGCTCAGGTCGGGTCGAAGTAAGTGCACAAGGAGGGCAGTCCCATGCCTTTGCTGGAGTCGGCAAGGGGCTGGCTAGTTTGATGAAGGACTCGCTGGCCAGAGTCGAGCCAGCCAAATGTTTGATCGACATGGTGCTAATATTTTTACTGGTTAAGACTCACCTTGTCCTCGGACCTTGGACCTCGGTGTAACTGCATTGATGGCGACAGGGAGACATCTTTGGATGAAAAAGTGATCACAGCAGGTCCTTGAGCGCAGGGTGATGTGGTTGCTATGTTGATGGGGGGGATCCATGGGAAGAATCTCTCCAGCCAGTTGATTGTGGGACCCAAAGTCGGTAAACGTAGCGGAGGTTCGCTTACATCATATTACCACATATATACCTGGGCCGATTATTTTGAGAACTCTACTGATTTTCACGGGACTTGGAGGGTCTAAGTATCTACAAGACATGTTGCCACAAGCAAAGATCATGCACAATTCATTCATTGATGATATATATATATATTATTATATTATATATTATATATTTTGAAAATTATATTATATATATATTATATTATATTGTGTTATATTATTTTATATTATATTACATTATATTATATCATATTATATTATATATTATATTCTATTCTATTCTATTCTATTCTATTATATTATATATTATATATTATATATTTTATATTATATATTATATATTATTTATTATATTATATTATATTATATTATATTATATTATATTATATATATGTGTGTGTTCCAGGCGTCGACAAGCTCAACTCTCTAACGTTCCTACACACATCACAAATTCCCACAGTGTGTATTTTTTGTTTTGTTGCTAGACTTTATTTGGGGCTGGTATGCCGCTCAAACACAATCAGGTGCCAAAGTTACCTCTTGTAGTTCCATTTGGGTTGCTGTTTTCATCCATGATTACAGATTGATAATGCGATATATATGTATATATATAAATATATATGTATTTTGTTCAATGTATATATATATATATTGTCCGTGTAAATATACATTGTCTAATAATATATATATATGTGTGTGTGCGCGTATGTACTTAAAATACACATCTGAAGGAATGTCGAACCCTGACTTTACCCTGGCCAGGGCGAGGAAACGAAACTTCAAGTCACCAAAGCCGATGGCACGAAAGCAGAGGTTGTGGTGAAGACCCTTGGCATCCTGGGAATAGGCGGAGCCAGGACTATTTGGAGGTTTCCAATCCGGGGGGAACCGCCAGTCATCATCCATTTGCGAATTTGCCAGTATCAAAACCATCCATTTTGAGGTATCCCCATTGTTGGAAACCTCCCTTTTAGGGATTCTAGGGGACTTATATAGTTGAAGTATGTTGAAGTCAGTCAAATCACCCAAGAGAGCACAAAACTAAACTTTATCCCATCAATCGCAAGGCATAACAAAGTGCAAGACTTTGCGAATTGGATGAAGGGAACATCTACAAAAGCCCTGGGAATTTTCCAAGGTAAAACCTTGGTTTCCTGCAGATTGTCCCATCAAAAAACTGCGCTTAGTCAGGCTACCCGATGGACTGCCAGCTTGAACATATCATCGTCCTGGAGATTGGTGTGATTTGTTCATTTTCCTCAAGGTCCTTCTGGTGATTTAACATTGCTATGGAAGACACCATTTCGTTTTATAGTAAATGATCTGTAATTAATGGGCCATGTTACCTAGCTGCCCTAGCTATCTTAAATACCAAGTCGTTAAATGAGGAAACAAACAATAGATTATGGATGATGATCATTTTTAGATATTTTTAGTTAATTACTTAATTGTTATCTCCAAGTTCATGCTCTTTGATGCTCGGAGATCCGACATCCATGTATCTACCCTTTAAGAAGATGGGACGCTGCTGACCAGCTCACCCAAAATCATCATCCAGGCAGCGACTATAGCACTCTCAAGAGGTTTCACATTGTCCCACCTGAAAAATGATGTTTGATCTTGGAGAAACCGTTCGAGAACGGTTTGGAAATGATTGCAGCCCAGATGAATTTCGCAGCAAAGATGGGGCTGACAAAAATGAGAATTGACGTTGAACTAAACTATTGAAGCAACAAACAGTGGAGACTAATTGTGTTGGGCAGTCAGTTTGTCTCGGGTTCTGGTGGAGCCCCTTCCCCGTGGAGGCTGTCTCGTTACGCTTTCTTTGGGTTTTTATCACCATTGTTAATCATTGTCCCTATTATATAGGTGTACTCCTGGTTTGGTTGTCATGATCTCCATGTATTTGCATGTCAGATCCCCTCCTAGAAATGCTGGATGAGTATTGGATCTATTCATTTTCGGACCCCTTAAGCCTGTGGTTATTTGATATCACGGGGATTGGGTTATTACCCAAACTCATATTGGCGGTTACATATCCCATTGTATCCGCATAATGGTTTGTCATTGAATCCGATTTAATCCCTGTAAGGGTGGTATATTCCGACTTGTGGGGCTTTTTGCCATGGCTACCCTCTTGTAAACTAACTATAGATGTAGAAAATCCACCATTTGTAGATGGTTTTCCCGGGGAAACCATGGGTGTTTAAACCCCAGGGTACGTCGATAAAGATGACTCCATTTGCCAAGCGGCACGTGTTGACCTAGGACGCGTCCTCTACCCAGCAAGCCAGCAGCTGGTCAGGCATGCAACTGCGGGTGCCACTGGGTTTACCACTTACCTTTGGGATCCAATCATCTCCTGAGAATGAACAAATGCGGTGAGTTATGGTGATCACAACATCACTGGTTTATGACTAGATTAACCGGGATTTATGGCAATTGTAACTGTGCACTTAGCTAGGGGCACCGCCTTGTACATGCTACAGTTGAAGCCTGCTGAAACAGTGGAAGTGGACTTTCCTTGTTTTCAGATTGATTTTCCTCTTTGCTGGTTGTTTCATTTGGGGTGCAACCCCTTGACCATGACCCTTGCCAAAAAAAATGAGACTGAAAGCCTAGAAGGTGTCAAATGCCCTTATGCCATTTCGAATTGCATGGTCACTTTGAACTCCCAGATATGTGAAGAAAAACTGCTGTTTTCATGGCTTCCAGATCACCAGAGCACCTTTTAATGCGGAAATTGCAATGTTTTGTGCACGACATGCACGCCATTGTGGAATTTCTTCAGAGTAGCTGGACATGGTCCAGTGACAAAATGATGGGTTTGCACTTCCCATGAGGGAAACCAAAGGGGTCGGGAAGTTTTGAGCGGACGCGCGTGGAAACACTGTAGTCTAAATTGGTGTTGTGTTTCTTTGATTTGGTAATGCACAACCTTGCCCAAATGTAGCAATCCTCAACTTCACAATATGAAAGTGATGGCTCAAAGCTTAGCTTGAACAATCCCATCACGATCCTACACAAAGTAGCTTCAGCTTCATGAAACACATTGTCATGCAGCATCATTTGATTAAAAAACATGAGATTTCCTGCACCTGGGCAGGAGAAGGCGAACAATCTGATTCAGGCTCGGGCATTTCTCCATTTCAGCGGGATGCGAACGGGAGCTGACCATGGCTAGGAAATCCTTTGCTTTATATAGGTATTCAACCGAACTGTTGTTTTTGTTTGTTCCATCAAGTTTGATTCCACTGGACTAGTTCAACTGTCAACTGTTCATACATGGGAAGTTTGCCCCATTTCCAATATAAATCATCCTGCTTACCGTTCTCAAAGGTACTTTCCTCCTGCGGGGAACTTGTGAACTTATAGTGTAACTTATAACCATAGTTATCTTGGGATAAGTTATGATATAACTTGATAACTTACTTATAAGTTCCTCAAAAAAAATCATTAGTTAGTGTAAAGTTATGTACTTATAAGTTAGTTAGGGTTTTTAGAAACAAGGCATGTCTAGAAGTTATTTGGAAGTTATGGAACTTAGTTTTTTCCTTTTTTACATATTTTTTTGGGAAAGAATTATTTTTCAAAAAAACAATGGTTTTATATTGTTTTGGCTCATGTATGAAAATCACCGATTTGGATGATGATAGGGTAGAGATGGCATGGAGAAGCACATCCAAGCGGCACAGAGATTTCTGCTAAGCATCCGCTCACTCGCAAGTGTGGAAGATGCGTGGATGCATAGGCGCAAGGATCGTGCGGATGAGTGCGGATGAGTGCGGATGAGTGCGGATGAGTGCGGCGAAAACGTCATAATGCCGCCATGAGTGCGGATGAGTGCGACTTGCATGAAAGTGATGAAAACACGTGAGTGCGGCATGAGTGCGGACCGGTTTTGGGAGGTTTGGCCCCTGTTGTGTGAGTGCGGATGAGTGCGAGTGAAAACCGCAAATAGGTGCCATGAGTGCGGATGAGTGCGGACGAAATCTCGCTGCTGCCGGTCACTAAGAACTTTAATTCAGAGTGCACACAATTCATGTACCTTCGCCACGACAACAATAAGTTGTGGCTCTTGCAATGAGCATCCGCGAATGTGGAAACAGAAAAAACAAGTTGCTGCATGAAAGATATAAAACTAATAAAAATGACTGAAACTAACACACTTCGGTAAGAATACATGCTAAAAGTACACAAAAAAACAAATCATCAAAAACAATCAAAAAAAACTACTTAGAACTTCATGAACTTAAAATGAAGTTATAAGTTCTCTAAAAAACAATCAAGATAACTTACACTATAACTACCATAACTAACTTATAAGTTGCACAAGTTCCCGGCGGGAGGAAAGTTCGGGTCCTGCCAAATTACTCGTACGAAGTGGAAGTTGTAGGGCAGGGGCCTGAAGGAGCTGGGGTTGCAGCCGATGGGCATCAAAAAAATGGATGCCCGGGATAGCTAAGATCCTCCGATCCTTAATAACCTGATGGAAATATAGCTTGTTGCCTCGGAGCCGGTGGACAAGGACAGGGGATCCATTGTAGGAAGCACACAACCACAGAGGCGAGCGATAACCATCAGTGGCATAGCCATACAGGTACTCACGGTCAGAGGAGCACGGAAAGAATCCACTCGCAGTTAGACGGTGATCCCGACTGTGTGAAGCCAGTGCTGCTGTGACCTCTTGGGTGAGTCGCAGCTTCGACTTTTGAGCGATCACAAGTCTGTATCGCCGAAGGGAGCGCACTCCATTAACCGTCGCAACCATGGCCACTGCGAGTGGCGGTTTATCCTGCGACGTGAAGGGCGTGTCCAGTCCCCATTCTAAGACAGCTTCAACATCCGAGGGTTCCCGGGCAGGCGAATGGAACTGGACTTGTCTGTTTTTCAATGTATAGTATCCATAGTGGTAAACCGCCAACGTTTGAGCCATGCCAATCATTCCGGCCATGTCTATGGCAGAGACAATGTAGGTGTGTCGGATTGCTCTTGTCAGCGCCACTGTGGCCCTACCATAACAATCTTCTCTGTCTTCGATGGTGGGGGTGTCGATAGCACAGGCTTTTTTTCCGTCCAACGCCTTCATGGCTTTCGCCAGGTCGTTCAACATGTTCGATTGCATGTCGCAAAAACACGATTAATTAGTTAATTATACCGCATCAGCAGGCTGTCTTCATATGAGAGGCCTCATGAAATGAACTGGTTAAGGACCTATACATAGTCCTGTGTTCTGTCGCAAAGTCACCAACCAAAAACCGAAACAAAAAAACCAGGCACAAAAACAAACAAAACGCAAAAACACACAACACACCAAAACAAAACCCCAACACAAACAAAACAAACGGTGTGACAGTTACCAGTTCATGGGCGAAAGATTAATTGATGCAAGAGGTGATAGCATTGTATCATCTCATTGGTATGGCAAAACCAACAAAAGACAAAACATCAAACCCATCAGGCCATACCCGCGAGTGAGTGAAGCAACAAAGTACCATGCGGAAACCAGGGATCCCCCCCGCCAGGATCCCCGAGATCACATGGCACAGGCCGACAAGGCGTAACGACTCACCTGAAGACACTTCGAAGCAAACACCGGCAACGCCGGGTCGCAGCGAAAGTGGTGAAAAATTAGGTGAAAGGGAAGGCGAAACGAGAGCTAATGTGAAAAAGAGCTAAAGTAACACGGACAGTGAAACAGCCTCCGGGTGCGCTCAGAGTCCGCTCAGTAGTGCTTGTCCGATCATCATATTCTTGGGTGGCTCTCTGTATTGAGCTATGGTGCTTGCTGGACCAGACTACTTGGCTGACCGGCGGGCATGGCTTTTATATGGTCTCCGCAACAAGATTTTACCAAGAATTTCAATTTCCAGGCCAACCAATTTTGAAACCTTGCTTTCGGCAGAAGAAGTAGCTGACCTTTCTTCAATTTTT
>Ga0126342_10019233_pt1 | contig 11624 bp, 11 predicted proteins | sample Cyp1metagenome_FD_92528 | JGI IMG/M metagenome (GOLD analysis project Ga0126342, IMG submission 92528) | Coral microbial communities from Lord Howe Island, Old Settlement Bay, Australia - Cyphastrea 1 metagenome | ecosystem: Host-associated > Invertebrates > Cnidaria > Coral ... | reverse complement strand
GGCCTGCTGGCAGGGGACTGGTGACCAGGTGAGTGATGGGATATCCCCCCTAATGGTTAAACTTAGGCTTCGTGTATGTCGAAGTTAAACTTACCCTTTGAAGGCTAGGGTATATATATATATTTAATATAGACTTGTTTTTTCCAGGCCAAGCATGCCATGGAGGCAGCTGGAATCTTAGTTGCGTGATGTTGCGTGTGAAAACATGTGAAACCGCAACCCAAGTTTTTTGCAACACTCAGTGCTTCAAACATCCATGCACTGTTGGTAATTATTTGTTTTTCGCAGCATGGCCTTGGGCTTGATTCTTCGCTGATCTCCAGGGAACATGATGTTCATTGCAAATGGCAACGTTTGGCATGTTTCAAAGTTTCCAGGCCTCAACGTCCCGTTGAGTATCTGAAATGTATGTCCTATGTTACTTGAAAGACTGCCTCAATGATTCTATTAGCGTCTCTTGACTGCTTTTCGTGAATCAAAGATTTGTTTTCATGACGGTACGCTTTGCTTGACGCACTGTACAGCACTTTTACTCTGCAGCCATTTCTGTTCTCTACGCATAGCTTCTACGCTGCGGGTGGTCTAAAGGCAGAACAAATATGAACAAATCAATGCTGAATGCATCAAGATGCAGCACCGACTGTTTTTTGCACATTTTTGCACAGACAGAAAGCATCAAAAAGCCTTGAACCAACTTGAACCATGTGGATTTGTTCAACGCAGTGGTGCGAGGTGGACCTATTGGCACAGACCTCGCAGTGTAGCTAGATCCATGAAAGGTGGACCGTTGCGGCGCAGCGGTCGTTTTCTTAGAGGGCCTGGTTGGAGACGGCAACGCTTTCAGAGGCACAAGACGTTCCCATGATGTGATTTCAGGTGCAGTGGGGTGCCATCACCAATCCATCCTCATGCAAATCAGATCTGAGATTTTATGAGATTTTGACTAAACAACACTTAAGGCAATTTTGCCATGTTCTAAATCATGGACAACCTGAACTTCCCATTCTGCTCGTTTTTTTTGTACGTGGAGCTGAGAAACAATTGCGGGAATGTTCAAGTCTAGAGTCTAGTCTAGAGTCCAAAGTCATTGCTTCTTGATGTGTTTTGCTCGCGCTTTGATGACCAAATCCGCATCAGTCGCCAGGCAGCGGGTCCTTCAGTTGAGACGAAAAGCTTCGGTGAAGGTTTGGTCCCGAGAGTCAGGTGAAATTGGGCTATGACAACATTGACAACAGCATCTATCTGGAATGTTTCCACATGATGGGTGGGACATGCAAAAACTTTATTATTTTATATAATTTATAAATATTTATAACATCTTATAACTAGTTAAGTTTTTAGTTCACCGCTTTCTAAGTTTCATATGTTTCATGATGTTTCATGCTTCAAGTCTACGAGATAGCCTGGGAATGACCTTTGAAATGTGGGCGAGGTTGCTGTATGTCTACGAGACAAGTGTTCAACTACCACAGTTTATTTGCCCCGGACGCAAGCTGAGCCACGGTCGCCACGGTTTGCGCTCAGGAGTCCAAACCACGGCTGACTGAATCAATCGATTTGCTGGGAGACCTGGCACAGGAGATGCCCGCAGAGATTAATTAGGTATGTAATATATATATATATATAAATAGACCAGGCTGGCCAAAGTTGCAATGCCAACGTTTCTATCATACTATCATGTTTTATCAGAATTTGCATGCATGCTGCATGCTGCATGTACATTATTCATTATTAGTCGATTATTTGAAATGAATCGTATATTATGATGTTCTTTTGAAGCGTTCTCGAAATGTCAGAAGTTTCAGCCGCAGGAGATTGCTGACTGGAGCTATCCATTGTTGGATGAGGACTTGCAGGGGGCTTGTAATTTCAACACCCTGAGGGGATCGGCTGTTTTGCTTTGGCGTGGGTTCAGCCCAAGACACTCAATCCAGAGCCCTTAGCATGCGTGAGCCGGTTTAACCCGGGCCACTCTCATGTAGACACGGGAGCAGTGATTGGCTGAAGGCTGATCAGCCATGTTCCACTGCAGACCCTCCAAAGTTGCCAAAGGATGTTGCTTTCATTTTGTTCATTCCTTTCCATCATGCCCCAGATACAAGGTTTTAATTATTTTAATTTACACTTTGATCATGATCGTTTTGAACGAAAGAAGGAGTGGCACTGCTTTGCGGGATACCTGCCTAGAGCAGTGCCTGAAGAACTGCGACCTCGCTTCTTCGATCTGGTTCGGGAGGCGAGCAAGCAGATGCAAAGGGCGCAGATCCTGCAAACTGGTGAATTTCAATGAATTTCACACATGGTGAAGTGATTGAGCTTCCAACCTAGCAAATCACCGGCGTAGATATTTGATTGATAATTATATACGTGATATGTATTATATAATATGCTATATAAAGTTCAAGAAATCATAGAGGTCCAAAGCATCAATTTGTGAGTTGATCTATTCGCATAAATTGACACTGATGCGGTAATGGTCGTAAGAAAATGAAACCATCATTTGTCATGATGGATACTCAAAAACATCCATCGTTCTTCTGTCAGGGAACAGAGTGGCTGCAGCCAACAGGGCGTTGGGGATCGCTGCCTCTGCGCACTGCCTGGATGTGTTGCTTGGCCCAAGAACATGCAGTCAAGCACAGAACCAATGTGACGCAACATCATCGTAGCAAAGCAATGGCATTTGGATTATTTTGTATTATTTTGGATGTGAAAATGTGATCAGTATATATATATATATATATATATATATATATATCAGTATCGTACATTTTCATACATGTAATACATGTTCAATATGTACAGTATTTATATAATTTTATATATACATATATATATATGTATACCTATGTTAAATTCATTTCAATAAAACATATTTAAAGGTATTCAACAAATTGTTTAATTGCCAAATGATCGAATTACCGTCAGCTCATGCTGCGAGTGCTTGGAGCTGCACAGGTGCTTTGCCGTGCACATGTCGCTACCGATATGGTGGAGCTGAAGTCTCACCGTTGCCCTTTACGGTGCGCACCAAGCTGTGCTGGGGGATGGCAGGGGTTCAGATGGGTTGATGTTCAGAGATGATCAGAGATGTTGTCCGAAGTCGGCCTTTCCCGGTGAGCAGAGCAAAACTGGTACATCGATGCATATATTGGGTGATGCGCAATGGTGTGGAAATGGGCAGAGGGAAGAGTTATGAAGAATTGAATAGACAGAGGACGCCATTTCGCAGGCAGGCTAGTAAGCTCACTTTAGGTAGCTTGACTCGTGGCACTCTCACGAGTGCAGAAGCAAGGGCCATTTCAACATGTTCAAAATCTGACTAGATTTCAGAAAGACTACAGCAGGATTTAGCTATTTGATTAATTATTTATGTTCGATCATATGATTTTACAGAAATCCATGTTAATCAAACTTTTCTTTGCCTATTATTGGTCATGTGGCTCTTCAGGCATTTGTCTCACTATGGGTAAAAGGATACACCACCATGACGTACAGCACAGAATTTGTCGCACCCGAGGATTGGATGCTGGAGATCATGGCCAGCTGTATGCGGTTATGTGGCCTTGCCAGTCATGAGTGGCCCAACAGCTGCAACCTGAACCTTTACATGGCAGCTTGGTTGCACTATGTTGCACCATTCCGCCAGCTCTTGCACTGAAAAGCAAGAAACTATTTCGTTGCACACGGGAAACGTCACCTCGTTTTGGGCCCCGTTTGAAATGTTTTAGAATTTCCTTCAGGAGGGGCATACATGCTGTAGACTCAAGATCCTTTTCGCAGTCAAACAGGTATTGTCAGTTATTGTCCATACAGCCAAGGATGGAGAACACTCTGTTGGTTGGCATGCCGATGATGAAGCCCTGTTTCAAGGAAAACATCAGGATTGTCGCATCTCTGCTCCAAGCGCAATAGGTTCATATATATATATAATATTTATAACCTTATATAGCTTGAGGTACTCGTAATTATATAGTTCCTGGATGATTTGAATGTCCTTAATTGTTCTTCGAGATATAGAAGGCACTTGGCACATCCTTGGAAGAAGAGCATGTGCAGCATGTGCTTGTCGCATTTTGCTGCTTCTCGCAGATCCCACCCTGTACCCTGAGACACCCTGACTTGCAGACAGACCAGGTATCATCTCATTGTCTCTGGGACAGACCAGACGGTTTGAGCTGAGATGTGGCAAAGACTTCCATTGCTTCTTGGCAGCAGCTCCAAAAATCGACTATGTTTTTTGGGTATTGTCAAGACCTACAGAGGCTTGGACATACAGTTTGAAAAAAATTGAAATGTATCCGAAGCGCATCCTCCAGATGCTTCAGCCAACGACCTTGCCTTCTCGTACTGTATCTAGGTCAATGAGGATGGGCAGAACATTGCAGAATTACAGAACATCCTTGGCTTTCATATCTTTTTTATTCTTTTTTGAGGTCTTGAGCTCAAGGACGGAGACCTCTGCACCATGGAGGGATTGACTCAGAAGTCCCTGGTCACAATTCAGAATAGTCAAATGACGTCAAATGCATTCAAATGCCGCAAGAGTGGGAAGACCTTCAAATGATACTGTAGGAGACACATGGAGACACTGGCATCAAAGCATATAGTTCCACATACTCTGCTTGATCTATTGGTGCTGACCAGTTTGAGTGCTTGATGAGTCGGCTCTACAGTTGCGACAGTTGCGACATGCTTGCCACCAGAAATGGCATGTGTTCTGCTCGACTTTGAAATGACCTCAGTGCCATATTGGAGGCCAAGTGCCATGTGCAGATACCAAACGACAATGTCACTCTTTGTGCCACCGCGGTTCCTGATGTAAAACTGGAATACCCCACATAGGATTGGAATCAATGATGCAAACGTCATTGGTTTTGCCGGGGTAGCCCAAGTATGAGTTGTCAAGTTATTTATGACGTCCATGAGACTGAAGAGTTTCAAGACAATGGGCTGGTTTTGCTAAGGTACTACAGGCACCGGGTGCCAAAAGTGCAGGGTGCGGGTGCCTTATCAAGCTTTGAACTAGCACGCGTGTTATCAAGTTGAATATGACGGAAGAAGCCCAATGCACTCTCAGCACGCAGTCAAGCAATACTAGCACAAAGCACACTCGGTCAAATTCGGCGATCATTCGAAGGTGCGACATAATTAACTGACAACTCAGACATGGTATTACATCACGAAGCCTGTAATTAAATGGGTAGCAGCTGCAAGAGATTGCTTTAATCCCACCATATTTAGTTTGTGCTTTAGTTTCAGGATGGGTTTGGTATCAGTTGCATGATCCCAGATGAGAAGGAATACAAGACCAGGGTAACATTGACATCACTCAGTGCTCCCATGTCCTCCCCTACGCTTGGCACCCACACACTGACCAATGACCAAGGTCCAAAGATTGGCCCAAGAATAAATCTGACTTGGCGCTGGATCGTGCAGCACAGCAACCCGGTCTGCATGGAGGTTTGCAATGGGTCGCAATGTGGGTGAAAAGGTGTTTGATACTGAGCCCGTTGATGCACACTTTCGAGCACTCAAAGTTGGAACCACACATGATTTTCTCCTGTTTTTGGGTGTTCAATGAACAGCTGCAGGGATAGGATAGGTATAGGCATACGACTATCACCAAAATTTCAGCAGTGGGGCATTGTGTTTGGAGTTTTCGTTTTAAACTTGTTACAGTACATCCTGCACCTTCCACCCTCATGTGCTAAAGTATGTTAGGCATGTCTGAGTTTGCTTGCAAATGTCTGCACGCACATTAGACTCCGTTGGACATACGCACACTATAGGTGGTTTTTTTCCACTACTGGTAGCTGCTATTGCGGAAATCTCGTTTTCTTGTTCTTTGGATGCCTTTCATGGAGGGAAGCCCAAGCATGCACACGCACAATTTCACAACATTCCGCAATTCCCTGAATGTCATTTCTGCATCTATCTGCTCCTAGTGCGTGTTGCCGTGTTGCATCTTCAGCTGCACAATACTCCGAATGTCATTCCTTTTTCGCTGCTGCGAGGCAAACTTTGCCCAAGCTGCGCCAGCGCAGGCAACACATGGGCAGCAAAGTCCATGGCACTGCAGCGCAGAACCCGCGGCGCAATACCCTGGCCGCAATTTTAACCCTGATGTTACATCAACATAATGTTCAAGATTTTTCCAATCGGAGGGAACGAGCCTGTTATCAGCTATATCAATTTATATCAGCTATATGACTTATGGAGCCATTGTTCGATTCAATGAATGATTAGCGCTGCGTAGATTCCTGTTGGCCAGGTGGTGCTGCTGCTGAAGCAAGACGAACAAGCTTGACAAAAAAAGACTGGCGGAGTGTGCATAATATGGAGAGAGAGAGGGGGAGTGTGTGCGTGTGTGTGTGCGCATAAGAAGAGACGAAATCTGAGTCTGGAAGTACTCGAAGGGTACTATGAGCAAATTGTGAAACTGTGAATCTTTAATTAGCACAACAGTTTAGCTCCATTTTTGCTCCGCTGAATGAGGCAGTTGCTCAACGCAAGATGCAGCAGGAGTGGTATTCTCTTGCCAGACGTTGGGAGGGATTTGGGGCCGCTAGACCTGCTGCTGTTTTGAGAGCGCATGTGGCCATCATGTTTGTTTTCTTGCGCTGGTCGAATCCTGTCAACGCAATGCTTTGTCGTCACGGAGCCTGTTTGAAGCCCCTTTGTTGAAGATGCCAAAGTTAGATGTTTGGGACCTTCGCCTGCCCAGGAACAGCAACGTTTTGCGACTCTCTTGGCAAACGCCGACAGTCTGAACACCCAGAACTTGGCTTTGGCCAAGCTGTTTTCCCTTTGGTGCCGTCGGAAATCTCGGGAAACACAGAGCCAGAGTTAAATATTTCTTGATATGTGTCGACCATGTGTGGATAGTATTTGGAGTTGGCGTGAGAGCTGAAAACGCAAAGGCTTGGGATTCGTTGAAAGACAAGCTTTTGCTGCAGAATGCTGCAGACCTTGACGTCCTGACTGCACGGGGTGTCAAGGCGAGGAGGAGGCTACTGCGCTCAAGGAACGCATGAGTGAAGAGACTAAAGTGATGATGGCAGTTCGGACACCAAGTTTTCAGAGCTGGATCCAGCGGCCGGACCCAGAAGTTTGGTTTCTACATGTTGCTATTGTGGACCCAGTGACGACCATGTTCATTTACTTTCAGCATCTTGCAGCTGAGGATGCAGCAAAGGCAGAGCTGCAACTGTACACTCGTTCTGTCCTCGGCAGCCAGGAATTCGGCTGAGGTGACCACCAGGTGGCGTTTGTAGCGTTGAAAGTTTAATCAGGGAGAAGAAGATGTCAGTGATCCGATCTAGAATGGATTTTAAATTAAGATCAAGTCGCTGCCAGTAGCATAATCGGATGTCAGCATTATACCAAGCAAACCTCGAGGAGATACGAATGGGCCAGTTGATCTGGAGAAGGCGTGTCAACAACAGCAACTAAGGATGTGCACGACGTTTAGAGCGACTTGCTATCTTTTCTGGAGCTCAGGGACGTGAGGAGCTTCCTCGCAGGTCATGAAGCCCTTGTGTTTGTGACTTGCAGTTTTCATATGCGGCCGTTTCTTTGATTTGTTTGATGTTTTTTTCATGTTTGTTCATGTTTTTTCACCTTATATCTCCTTATATGTTGGAGTGGGTCCGATTGGGCTGCATTCAATCGCTGCAATCTATTGGAATGAAGAGTGCTATATGGTCCTACTGCACATGCAAAATATGGAGGAAACATGGAGAGCCATGGGGCACCTTTGAGCCTCATCATAGGACAGCCGCAACCTGGTGCAGCTGGAAGGGCTCACTGCTCTGGAGCCCAGATGAGTGGAGAATGTGGGACAGCGATGGACAGCGCTGATTGGTTTGTCCAATTGCCTTGAGATGATCTTTTCCCCACCTGCCAGAGGGTCTCTAGATTTTATCAGAGGTGCATCTGTCCTCCTTCTCCTCCTCCCGTCTCGGTCCGCCCTCAACCACGAACACCAGATCTCAATGGGCACTGCCGGACCTCAACGGCGGGCGCCAGATGTCAGATAGAATGCCACAACGTAACAACCAGATGGAATGTCAGACAGATTCAGACAGCTATAGAATAACCGGATATATCCGGATATAATGTCATGCAGAATATATGTCAGATAGAAAATCAGATGGTGGGGATCACGCAAAGAAATTAGTAATCATTGTCATGTTATGTTGCCTAATCATGTCCAATCAAATATTGAGGATTGTTCAGGGTTGAACACCACAAACTGTGGATTAAGTCTGTTCTTGTTGCAGGATACGTTCAAACATGTTCAAGCCCTCCCTTGAGCCGGGCGAAATTTGCAGTCAGCGTCTCCTCTCAACAAGGATCATGGCCTTGCCAGCCTAAGTCACACATGGTCACAGAGTCAATTCAAGGCAGAGGTGAAATATATGATAAAGATTGATAAAGACTATGAAAGTATGTGATAGATTGTGATATTAATTCCATACTGCCATCAAGATTTTGCAACGTTTTCCAGGTGTTGCCAAACGAAGATGGATCAAATGTGCTGCCAGTCTCTGGTCCCAGTGGCGACGGAGCAGAGAGTAGTCTTTTGCTTCCCAAAAGGTTTTTGGGGTCCTTTGTCCAATCAAGCAGTTGATAAACTGTGAAGGGCAGGTGAGGGTTCAGATCTAGGACTAGGATATCTAGGAGAAAGATGGAGAAAATACGACAAACATACTGTAGGTTAGTAAAGCGGTCTTTGTGCACACAGGTACAAGTTGTATATATATATATATACACACTATCTTCCGAAATTGGGGGTTCTCTGCCTGCATTGATTTGATATGCTTTTGAGCCTCTTTGGGACAACGTATGTTTGTATATTTGGGATTCGGGAGGGTTGTTTTCTTGTTTATCACCACGTCCACGTGCCATTTTTGCTCTTAAGCCATGCCAAATCATGTCAATCTTAGTGATACTGCCACGCTGCTACTGAGTCAATTCAGACATGGTTGCAGGCATTGCTATATAACATTATATAACTGCATCATGTTTTACCCACAATGTAGCCAATGTATTCCACCGTCAGAAACCATTCACAGACCTTCATCAGGGCTTGTTTGGCCCGAGAAGCTTTCATTTCCCCGTCGTGGATGCTAGCCTCACCTCCGGCTTTGCCAGAGATGGGTCTCTTAGCTTCACCAGTCCGATTTTGAACCAGTCCAGCCACTGACGAAAAGTGATTGCAGCTGGAGGGGAATGCTGCAGTAGATCAAATTGTGCTGAAATTTGCACAAAGAATACAAAGACCTAAGCACAATTGACAGCTGTTTTACGCAGCTTCTTATGTTGATACTTATTGCAGTCGCGCGGGCATAGTGTATATTTGTGACGTACATTTGCAACCGCATGCGCGATACAGTCTTCCAATTCTCTGAAGGGTGCGGTGGATCTCGTGATGCTGTCAATCCGGCGACAAGCTCTGCCCACGCAAGCTCTCTTGATTGCAATAACAGAGATGCATTTGAGTGGGCACTTTGCAACTGCTATGTTGCACCATGTCCATTAAAAAAATGAAATGCTCCACGATCAACCCTTTCCCTTTCTTAGGTATGGCTTTTCAAAACTTGAAATCCAGGCTCGGATGTAATTGGGTATATGATACGTATGGTTATTTGATTTTACGACATATGGGGTTTGGTTTACATGGTCTAGTGATAGTACTTCAGAAATTACCATGAATTGGTACTTGTTGCCTTTTGTGGTGATCAGCTCAGGGCCATGGCCAATTTTCAATGAGGTCCTGCATCGCCTCTATCACCAATGTCGCCAAGTGCCAAAATCCTGCAGGATCCTGATGGAGTCTTGGCGGAATTTGGTCGACTTGGCTTCCATTTTTTTTAACCCTGCGATTGCTTTCCCACCCAGACTGTGCAAGTATGATAATGAATTATGTATTAATTTAATATTAATCATAGTTTTACAGTTTTACATGTCCTTTATGCACTGGTTCACGCCCGTGTGGGGAGTTTCATTTGTTGCTGCCGATTTCCAACCGCTAAGGTTCCGACATTTGCTCAGAGGATCAAGAGCCGATGCCGGAGGAAGAGGTGAAAGTTGGAGCCAGATCCCCAGATCTCGCTGTCCTTGCATTACGATATATTACGATTAAGAGCCGTCGAACAGATTTCAGAGCACGTGACAGATCTGAAAGCACAATGCTTTGTCGTGTGTGATGTAGGAACATGACCAAAGTATTCAGAAGCATTATAGGCTCATGGTCAGACTCCAGACTCTAGACAGCCTATCGTTTCCGTGTCTTACATGTTTCTTCCGTTTTTTCACACAAATTCACTCTTGTTCAGGTCCCTTTTCCTTTGTGCCCCTTCAAGCAGACAATATGTGTATCCCTCCTACGAATCCGGTACCTCCTTTCAAAACTGCCCAGGGTCGAATTCGACCCAGGGAAGCCATTCAAAATTACCTCAGAATACCTCGTCCACCTTTTCCAATGTCCAAAATTGTTTGTTTCCTTAGTTCAGATGTAAAAATTCATTAGTTATACGGTATATACATGTATATACACTATGATGTTTTGATCAAACTCAAGCTCATCCACGTATAGAACGTTCGCACAAATCTGGGCATTTGATCTCTCAGCCAGAAGTTTGACTTTTTCTGTATGTACAAGATTCATCAAGATTCTGAGGAGTACCTCCCTTTGGAAGTTCCGGCAGAGGCAAGGTCAATGTGGGCCAATGTGGCAAATCCGTCCCTCGTGAGGGACGGCGTATGTTATGAACATTTGAGGAGGCTGCGGTAATAGAATGCAATATGAAATGCAGATAGTTGCAGATAGCTGCTTTGCTCTGGCTAGAGAAGAAGGGAAACTTTTATATACCTCTGTCATATTGTGTCATGCTGTGTGCTTTTTATTTGACAGGCATCATATGGACAGAACGGCTACTGATGGCATGCACAGATCGTGGCCGATGACTTCTTCCACAAGAAACTTTGTACTGCGCCGGGCCAGTTGAAGCCATGCAGGGCGATGCCACATATCAAGCTATCAGAGCTTTTGGAGCGTTTGGTTACTTGGTTGATCTTGGCTGCAAATTAGCGCTCAAGATGAATGGAAAAATGTAGCATATCAATGATATCACATCATATCACCACATATATTATCACCGGCATCTCCACATCCAAGCTTTGCACAGGTTGGACATGACTTGTTCGTTCTGCTGAGGCACAAAATGAGCGTGGCTCTTGGATCCTTTCAGGACTTTTGTGTGTTTTCAACGCTTTTCAGCCTGCACCCCAAACTTGCAATTCAACAATCTCAACAGCTCGACACCTGAGGAGAATTGAACCAGTGGCCTGGATTGACGAACTTGGAGTTGGTCTCTATCACTTGCAAGGTGGGCAAACCTGAGCATGACTTATTAACATTTACCAACCAGTAGTACCGCACAAGGCGGTGGCGGAAGTTTCAAAAATAGGAAACCTATAGGAGAGGTTGGTTCTTGTGAATCAGGGATGGCAGAGCGAAGCCACTGATGGACCGAAAGGTGCTTGAGGTCTCCTCTCTTTCGCTCTCTTTCTCTGACTATCTACCTACCTACCTATCTATCTACTATGTATCTATC
>Ga0126342_10019232_pt1 | contig 11625 bp, 13 predicted proteins | sample Cyp1metagenome_FD_92528 | JGI IMG/M metagenome (GOLD analysis project Ga0126342, IMG submission 92528) | Coral microbial communities from Lord Howe Island, Old Settlement Bay, Australia - Cyphastrea 1 metagenome | ecosystem: Host-associated > Invertebrates > Cnidaria > Coral ... | reverse complement strand
TGACTCTTTCTCTTCTGATCTTCTCTCTTCTAATCTTTCTCTTCTCTCTGCCTCTGCCCTGCTCTGCTTTTCATCTGTCCATATTGTCGGAAGTTTGACTTCTAAACTTCCTTCGATAATGATTTATAATGCGGAAAACTATAACAGACAGTGTTAGTTTGCGAAGCGGAAATCGCCATAGATGGATAAGTCAATCATGGAAGTAGCTATGGACCATGGCTTTCATAAGTCATTTTCGATAGCTAGGTGAGTTTACTGGAGGCTCATCTTTGGGCCTATGACATGCCATGAACTATCATGAAGTAATGGGGAAATGATGATCAACTACTGATAACTACTGTTTTTTGGGTAGTTGATAGTTGATCAACTACTGATAACTAGGGGTAGCCTAGTTTACCTATTTTTTCTTGCCTTCAAAGAAGGGTAGCGTGGTTCATCCCAGTGGGTTACAACTCACCCTGCGGGATGATCCTCCGATTTTTTCTGCCACGGAATGTTTCACCCCGTCGCCCCGGTCTGACAAAAAAATGATTTCGTGGGTCAACATGGAATTAAACCATAATAAACACTAGATTACTAAACAATCTAAACGGGGGATGTCATGGGTATACATCATGGTAATTATTTCTGCCCATCATGATCTGCTGGAGATATGCTATTTTTCACCCAACACAATGGATTCCCAGCATCTTTCCGGCCACCAAGGAAGGCTACAGCCATTTGTCCAATCGTTTGATGGAAAAGATCGAGGAAACCAGAGAACTGGAGGAACAGATGCAGCAATACGAGAATCTGTTTCAAATGCTCAGCGATTTGAAGAAACAAAAAATGGAGATGCAAGAAAAAGAGAGGCACAACGAATCTCGTGCTGAGAATGGATTGAGAAAAAGTCCGGCCTCTCCTGGTGCTGAATCTGGTTCTTCGCATTATTCAGATGATGCTTTTGAGGATCCTGAAGAGGATTGAGATCCAGATTTTGCATCGGATTGTGGCCGATAGTGGCCCATTATTTGAATTCGAAATGTTGGAATTCTGTCTTAGATTCAATGCTTGTTATGTTTCATGCCGAATTCAGTCTCACAGGCGCGTTAGAAGAAAGCCGCGCTTTGTTTCACACTAGAAAAAAACCATCAGATCAACATCATAAAATGGAAAAGGCTGAAGTGGGATGCTGGGGCAGATCTTGGCCTTGCCCAATTGGCGGCATCATCGCAGCTTCGGCAGCTCACGTTGCATGAAGTGTGGCCGCTCCTATCGCAGCTAGGAAGAGCATGAGAGCATTAGAGAACGACCAGACCAGTCCGGACATTCTTCGCCTTGAAAAAACCCAAGAAACCATGATTTAGTAGGGAATTGCAACAGAAATGGGACCATACAATGGGGATGCTTAATATTGGATGGGATTCCAATGATACTATGCAATTCACCAGGTTCCACCCTTTAAGATTGACAAAGCCAGCCACGTCGATGTCGGCGCAATTCTGCCCAACTTGTCGCTCCGACCTGGTCTTGGGAGGCTGTCTTGGGATGCTTGGTTGGGACGTGGTGGGCCAGGTGCCAACCTTCTGATCGTGGAGATTGGACGGAGTTCCAGCTCCTCCTTCAAATGCAGGACTGAACAACGCGCCAGGTATGAGTCTAGAGTTATAGAATGTTAGATATGATATGATACGATAGAAATTATGATAGATATATCAGGTTAAAGTTTAATGTTGACAAGATTGCCAAGGCAGCTTGGCTGATTCATGTATGCTCATGTTGGTTTCAGCGAATCCGTTTAGCAAGGTGATGCAAAATTCATGCAACATCGCATTGCCTTACTGTATGTATCCATGTCCATGATATTCTGCCTTGTAATGCGTGGCCGGCCAGGTAGCACCTCTGATCACGCATGTCAGCGTATATCCGCCTACCAATTCAGATGTCCAGACACATACACATGAAAGCACCATATGTGATGCTTACAACCTCATTTTGTAAAGACAGGCCCTGCAATCAGACCCCATGGTCGGGATAGGGATGGCTTGGACAGATGGGTTGAGGGACGCGCAGCATATCAAGTGCACATCACAAAAACTGCAGTAGACTACGGAAAACACATGGGAAATCACGTTTTTTTCTTTATGAATGGGTCATGAACAGACCTTGGGACATGACATGACCCACATCCACCAAGACGTGGAAAACGTCATCATTTTCCCATAAAAGGGGGATGGGTCACCCATGGTCACCCGTGAATGGGGATTGATTCATGTTCCCAGTGGATGGGCGACATTGGATGACCACCTGCTGGTTCTTCAGGACTTGCCCCTATGTCTACCAGATTCGGGTGCGGTCCCCGAAGTTTTCAGGCTTTGTCCCCACTACGTCACTACATGTTCATATTGACCGGAAAAGCCACCATTTGAAATTGATATACTGTAATTGATGTCCAGTATCACCATAAATGAAATATAAATGAGTAGGATCTCATCATATTTCAACCATCCCCAAACGCTATGTTAGTCACTGGGTGGCTCCCATGATTTTCCCCACGAGTTTCCGAGGAAAAGCTGACCTCCAAACAGATGATCGTCCGAAAGGAGGTGGACGACGTGCTCGGTGGAGCGGAGGCGCTGGAAACCGGTGACCTTCATCCTGAGGGAGAATTGATATATGAAGATAGATAATATATGTAAATGTATATACATAATTCTACACACACAGACACACACACACATATATATATATATATATAAATATACATACATGCGACCAGCCCCAAACAAGATTGATTTTAGGAAATGGTCAGTACTTAAGACTTGGATTTTACTGTTCTGTATCTGTTCGGCTTGGTAAGTTTGGATGACACTTGAGATAATATAGTAGGAGCATTTCAAAAGTAATCCTCTAGATGCAGAATATGTTTCCACATGACTAGCCATTAAGAAATGCGTCACTATGTAGATGCATCTGTATTTAGAACTATTTAGACATGTGCTTCCACAGAGTGTCGTTACAGATGTGCACCTATTTACAAATTCAATCAATTTCATATGAATCAACTATCCACTGGTTAGCAAAGAGCGATTTGAAGCTAGGCGGCGTATTCATATTCCAAATTAAATAGGGAGCCACGAATTGAGCTACGAATTGAGTGTCCCAACTTGATGATAGTTGAATGGGTCATACAAATTCATACAATATGTACATATCTCAACGGCCATTTCAGGACCTAAATTTGAGGTACCTACCATATATAAGGCCCATTTTTGGGGGTTAGAATTCAGGCAATATCCCCACAAAATTGGTGGCCAAACATATGGTCGGTACCTGAAATTGCCGCTGAATGATTGGTCGCCCACTGATTGAGAGGATATCCCTACTATATTAAGATGGCTTCCAATTCACAAAATCTAAGTGAGTTCCGCACATCCAAGTATAGCCATATATATATATGTACATATCCCAGTAAATCCCATTAACTCACGTGTTTTATAGATAAATCACCATGAAGTCGCCATGTTTTCAACTTGCGAAGGCCTGGAAGGATGTGGACCAGTGCGATGCTCACTGCCTGCGCCTGAGCTACCATCGAAATCAGATGTTTTCTCCGTTGTGATAGGTAGGTAGTAGGATGTGTTTTGGCATGTAGGGATACAGATGGATACAGCATCTTTGTTTCTGGTGATTGTCACGTGCGACCAGACGGTGGGAAGCAATATCTAGAAGTTGTTCATCATGTCTGCATGTTTGTTACTGTGTGTGGCATACCGACCACTTTTTGGCTTTCTTCAAGCATACCCTCCACTAATCAAACGTGGCAATGGAAAATCCATGAAAATCATTGAACATCCCTCATTTAATTTCATTGATAGATGATTTTCCCAACTATAAACCTCCATTTCGCTCAGATTTTCCAGCCAGCCATGATGACACTGTTGGGGAGTAGTTTCCATGTGCCACGCATGTGCCACGCCCGGTAGGTCCGAAGTGTGGCAATGGCCAGGCCTATTTCCGGCAGATGCAGACGCGCTCGGCAGACGAGCCCATGACCACGTTCTACAGGCGCTGGGCTGGCGCTGGAATTTGGAAGTTATCAGCTCGGTCAAGAGCCCTCCTCCTTGATGTACCATGATATACCTCCCGGAATTCATGGGATGTAGTGGAGATAATCATTGGGATAATAATTCTCATCAGAATTTGTCTAGTTGGTGGTTTCAAACATGACTTTTATTTTCCATTTCATATATGGGATGTCATCCTTCCCATTGACGAATTCATATTTTTCAAGGTGGTTATTGCACCACCGACCAGATATATACAATATCCAGGAAGTTGTTAGTTGATTTTGTTGGTAGATGTTATAACCCCTATAGAAATAATCACAATAATGTATGGGATAATCCTATGTTAAACCCACCAACCAGTTGTAAGATATTGTAAGTAACTGGATGATTTGATATATTTTGATCATGACCGAAGCTGTCGTGACGGAATTCGACGGAATGATGGTTTAGATATGGGGAATCATCCGCAAATGGCTGTATGATGTGATTTTCAGGTGAGTGAATTAATTCAATTCAGCCAGAATGATATAGCGATTACATAACCCCAATAGGGGAAAAACGATCCCCTTTAATTGTAATTGTTGATGGCATTGGGTGAATCCCACATTAGATTGATCCCCTACTAAACTAGGCTTTTGGATGGAATATGTGGAGATTTGTCAGTTTTTGGAAGGGAATGGGCTGGGAGTTTTTGCGACACTTTCCCGCCACAGGTGTACGGAATGCACACACAATTGGAAGGAAGACTGAGACGTCGCGGAATCCCAGCTGGATTTCCATCATCTGCGACAGATCCGCCAAAAAAGAGCTGCGAGCGAAAGGTCAGTGATGAGAGCACGTGGGGCATCACTAGCTGCAAATACCCTCCGGTAATTTAACAGTTGGCTATTGAAAATACTCCATTTAGTTCATTGATTTACCTATTCATAGTGATTTTCTATAGCTATGTTGGTTTACCGGAGGGTGTGTATATATATATATATGTGTGTGTGTTTTTTCTTCAGTGATAGACACCCAGCAAGAAACCCTTGGGTGTAGCATTGGAGTTGGTATTCTTTGGTGATTCTGGGGCCCCATGGTTCTTGTCTGAAAATGGGGTCTCAATTCCAATGGATTCTCCCTATTGAAGCAGATGAATTGGGGGCCTACCCCTTTTCCAACAAACTCCGATTGGTGGTTTGGAACTTTTTATACTTTCCCATATATTGGGAAGAATCATCCCAACTGACTAATCTTTTTCAGGGGGGTAGGTCAACCACCAACCAGAATTCATTCAGGATATGCAGATGTTGGTTTTCAGATGGACATGCCGGAAGCCACGCTTGACTCAGTTGCTCAAACAGTGCGATTCATCGACGAGATTCCGCAGCATATTGTTCACGCTAAAGCATCGTCACTTTAAGATCAAGTCATTTTGTCGAGAACCATCCAAGAATTACCCAAAACTTGAAAATCATCCAATTAATCATCCAAGATCATCCAATTAATCATCCAAGTCAATCATTATCCAATCTGATGAGTAGAAAAATACCAACAATCATCGAGCAAAATCCTCCAATGTCTCACTCTCTCAGCATTTTTCACATCTGGCGCCATGATCTCTTCAGGGTTGAGTCTGAAGCCTTCCAATCTGCCCGAGAAGGCATGCTTTCTTCCAGGATGATGGGCCCGTGCTCAATAACCCCATGCCCAATAACCCCAGTGACGAATCGAATCCTGGCAATGTTCGTGATCTGGAAAGAAACATGGGCAAAACATCAGCCCATGACCCATTGAAAATGACCAGATTTATCGAATTACCAGATGTCAAAAATGAGTTCTTATTCTATGGTTAAATATCATTAATAAAGATATTTAAAGTATACGGTTTTCTCTTTATGGGTAGTTCGGAATGACAGGCACTTGTTTAAACAATTGTCGTTATGGATATGTTTCATGATTTAATTTGTCAGCCTACATGTGCATTCTATCATTGATGATGGGGATCATTCATGAACAGTTTCATATCGGGTAGACCTGCACCACCACTTCATGACACCCAAGAATGATCAACCGGATTTCAGTGGCAGCTGATGGGTGGGGCTATTGCGCTGGAACTTTTTTGGGTGGCAAGAGAGCTCATATCTTGGAAGGCAGATGTGCTGTAGCAGTAGGATCCTATGAATTCCTGAATTTTATTTTACAGGAAACCCCTATAAAAATCACACTTTCCCGCATTTTGTCCATTTTTTTTCTACCAGCCAATTCATTGATATGGATTCTTGCGACTTAAGGTGTCGTATGGGGGGGTTGTGGGTTTGGTGTCTCCATCAATCGTTGGAAAATCCCATCTGTGATGGTTAAGCTTCTATCTAAACAGATTGAACTGTTGGTTAGAATTATATAGCTTCGGGTTTGATCATCATTTTCCATATCCAAATCGCTTTGAGACAAAATCGAAATCATCTAGTGCGTGTGAAATATTGCCAAATTCTCATCCCAAATTCATTGTTACCCCATTGATATCCCCATATATCCCCATTATATTCCCAATAATTATCATGTTAGTCATTGGGATGCTGTATTATTATATGCCCCGAGTGGTGAACATCCCAAATATCATCATTTGGTTAAGCAACGTAATAACCAATGTTAATAGGTAAAAGAATAATGATACAAGTCATTGACTATAGAGCTCGTCATTTGTAGATGACATCATGTTTAAGTTTAACAATGTTTAACATATATGGCTTAAAGCGGAATTTCATCATGTATCAATGGGCCCGAAGGCATCCATTGACCATGGCTTCACTGCAAAATCCCCGGGAAAATTCCATCATTTTCCATCGCCATTCCCTTCAAAGCTCGACCAACTCGGTCCAGACCTTGGCCTTCACCAACAAGTGCTATGTGTCGCAGTCGGACCTGCTACAGCTCTGCCCCTCCAGGGAGACTTCCCCTGGTGCAGGTCATGGGAAAAAAGACAAAAGACCATGGCTTCCTGAGGAAAAATGAGAGCTATGGATGGTTGACCTTCAAAGAAATAGATGGTTTCATCATGTTTATATCATATATATCTAATTTTTCTTTGGATATGACTGACTTGTAGCTTGAAACACGTACCTCTCTTTGACATCCATCACCGGTGAATGGCCGTCGACGTTGACAGGTGGAACTGGCAGCTACATCGAGGTCAAAAGCTGCGTCTTCAGTGTGGAAGCCCATCGCGCCATGGAACCAGGGACCATCGCTTTCAACAAGGTGAACTTCGGTCGGAGCCATGGGATTTATCACGGTTTCATGGGGCGAAACATGGGGATATAAAATATGAATGAGAAAATCTAGGCATGGGTGAACTTCATCATGAAAATATGGTGCATGAATATCTATGTTCTGGTAATCTAAGATTGCTATATGGAAGACATTGAAAAGCCACACTTTTTAAATAGGTAAATCATCTACAAACAGGTCATTATCCATAGCTATGTGAGTTTACTGGAGGGTAGTGGAATTTTCATGGCAAAATTTGACGGTGAACCAAGAATACCTCATACATCAATGATATGTAACTGATGATGCTGAAAAACACATGGGGGTACAAATGGTCTCTAAGGCAACCATTTCATGCGGGGGAAAATAACTCCGATACACCCCTTAGGATTGAACCAACCATTTTAATTATGGGGAATATTAATTTTTCTGATATGTACATACATACATACATATATATATATAGCCATGAATAGCATTTCAAGCAATCAAGGTTTGCATCTTGTCTCAAAATGATTGATTTCCTTAATTTCCGTCATCTTTCATGTTGGAACTTGACATTTTCGAAGGGATTTGGAGTTGACATGTTGCTTAAACCCCAGGTGCAGCGGGAGTTCGCTCGAATTGGGCTGAACCAGGAGGTTTTTGCCAAACAGTTCACTTTGCCAAAGGGCTTCGACCTTGGGACCTGCAAGTTGGAAGTGGATTACTTCCTGAAACCAGCTGCAGACACTCCGAAGCTTGAGGTGAAAGACGAAGAGCTGGAAGAAATCATGAGGAAAAACTTCCAATTTCAGGTCTTCACCGTTGGCCAGACGATCGCAGTTGACTACAACGGCACCCTGCTCAAGTTTGATGTGCGAAGTTTGATGCCACCGGATTCCTGGACCTGCTCAGTCGGAGCTTTGGAGGGTTACCACCTAAGAAAAAGATAAAATACTGGGGGTTCAGGAAACCCCTGGCTTCACATGAAGATGTTCCAATTTGAATAGGCCCCCGGATTCGGCAAGGATTTGGGCGATGGTGCAGCTGCAGCCCAGAAGCTGAACAGCGGCCTTTTGGCCGCGCTGACGGATTTGGACTTTCAGCAGGGTCCATCAGGCAAACTCCACGTGTTGAGTAACAAGATCCAGCAGCGGAGTATCTTCAGACCGGACTTCAACTTCGAAGATTTGGGCATTGGTGGCTTGAGTAAGCTGCTAGTTCCTGCTGAAAGCAAACATTGTTTTTCTTCCACCATCACGGTCCCGTCCATGCACTGATACATGTTTCAATGTTTTTTTTCAGCGTTCGTACGTTCAAAGTCTTACCACCCTGAGATCTCCCATTTTGAGGCTTCCACTTCCACATTTATCTGGGTGATTTTTGGTGCCTTGGGTCCACTCCCTTCGCCACCATGCCATACCATGCCACCAAGATCCACCAAGGCAGTTTGGCGACATCTTCCGGCGCGCCTTTGCGGCCCGGGTCTTCCCTCCACACATGATCCGGGACCTGGGCATCAGCCACGTGAGGGGCATGCTGCTGCATGGCCCCCCCGGCACGGGGAAGACGTTGATCGCCCGGAAACTGGCGAAGTTCCTTGGAAGCGGCGGGCCAAGGTGAGGGGGACATGTCCCAAATGGCTGAATCTGGTAGATATGGGAAATTTGTAGGGACACGTGTTTCATGGTGTGTCATTTTTTTTGTTTCATTGGGCTGGGATCAGCACATCCGAGGTTCCTGAAAGCTGCGGAACCCAAAATTGTGAACGGACCAGAGGTCCTGAACAAATATGTGGGACAAGCAGAGGAAAATATCAGGAACTTATTCGCTGATGCAGAGAAGGATGAGAAGACTTTGGGCGAAAACTCTCCTTTGCATGTGGTGATTTTTGATGAAATTGATTCTATCTGCAAATCTCGAGGGTCCACTCGAGATGGAACCGGAGTGCACGACAGCATTGTGAACCAATTGCTCTCGAAAATCGATGGAGTCGACTCATTGAACAACATCCTGCTGATCGGAATGACCAACAGAAACTGGTTGGGTTTGGAATATTTTTGATTTTCCATAGTGGCATATGGGATAATCATCCCAACTGACTTTCATATTTTTCCGAGGGGTAGGTAGCCCCCACCAACCAGGAAAGGATTTGATCGATGAGGCCCTACTGCGGCCTGGGAGGTTGGAGATTCACGTGGAGATCTCTCTTCCTGATGAGCATGGCCGTGTGGAGATTCTCAACATTCACACCAAGAGTATGAGGGACAAGGGCTATTTGGAGAAAGTGGCTTGGTTGTATAGCATTTAGTTGCATTCTGAAATGCTGCGGAGCGATCTCGCACTGAAAATTCTCGCACACCTATTTATTTCAGCCCTTTCCAGGGTTGTTGAGTGCTAAAATGCGCTAAAAGTAGGAGAGTGACGGAGAGTGATGACTTTAAGTAGTCGACTTGGTCAACTTGCCGCAGATGCCATGCCCCTTCAATTGAGCGGGAAACCTCGGGAAACCTCAAGCAAATTCCCTTAGTTTGTTGTTGATTACTTGTGCAACATCCCCATACTGCCCATACTCCGTCATTTCCCATCATTTCCCATCGGTCGATTTTTCCACGTGATATCACATGAGATCCTCCTAAGCTCCCTTCGGTTTGAGGTTTTCCCAGGCCATGGTAGCCATGGGAAATCGTCCAAGTCTTGACTGCTCAAGACCCATGGCTTCCCCTGTTTTTTCCCATATGTTTCTATCAATGGATTGATTTGTAGAAGGGAGAGCCAACAGTTATCTGGTTTTGTTTTTTCCACGTTTCCCAAGTCTGGGGCTTTTCTGCAGGTTCTCCCATGTAAAAATCCCAATGTGTTGCAGTATGATCAGTATGCCGGGCCTCCGTATCCAGTACCCAGCTACTCGGGTAGCGCTGGGCCCCTGGGCCATGACCTCAGGATGTTTCCATCCCATCGATTGCCTCCAAGACCAAGAACTTCTCAGGTGCTGAGCTCGAGGGACTGATCCGTTCAGCGACCTCTTACGCACCTTGGCGCGGTGAAGTCGAAGCGACAGTGGAAAGCACAACCGAAAGGGGCAAAACTGACACAGACATGCACAGAGATGGATAATTGGATAGAGAATATATCATAATATGTTATTGATTATTATTGTGTGTGTGTTGCATATGTGTGTATATATATATTGTATGTACTGTATGTAAGGATTATTAACATAACATAAGCATTACATAGATCCAAAGATCCCATCGACAGTGACGTGTGGCAACGTGGCAACGGCGACTTCGCTGCGGCGACTTGAGGCCATGAACAGAAAGGTGAGTTTCACAGACCTGAGCATCAAAGAGGGTGACTTTCGGATTTCCAATGAGGATTTTGAGCTGGCCCTTGACGAAGTCAAACCGGCCTTTGGTCAGCACAGCGATGATTTTGAGAAATGCATCCCCTTTGGGATTCAGTCCTTTTCAGAGGAGTTCAAACATACGGTGGGGTCATGCAAAAGCATCCTGGAGCAAGTGCGGAGCTCTAGCCATACGCCCATCATGAGTTTGCTCTTGCATGGCTCCAAAGGCTGCGGAAAGACGGCCCTGTCCGCCTTTTTGGCTCAGGGATCAGACTATCCTTTCGTGCGAAGGATTGGTAGCGACAAGTACGTGGGATATTCCGAGCAGGCCAAGATTTCAGCCATCGCCAAGATCTTTGAGGATGCGTATAAGAGTGACCTCTCCTGCATCGTGTTGGACGACATCGAAAGGTTGGTCGACTATGTTCGAGTTGGACCTCGCTTCTCCACTCCTGTCTTGCAGGCCCTGTTCGCGCTGTTGAAACGACCACCTCCAAAGGAAAACAGCCGACTGCTGGTCATTGGAACAGCTACCGATGCTCAGTTTCTAGAGGACGTCGAACTACTGCACGCCTTCAATGTGGCCCTGGCCATCCCCGAGTTGTCAAATCCGTCCGAGTACAAGGCGGTTTTGGAACCTCTACCCGGGTTCACACCCCCTGCCGTGCAAGAGATCAGCGCCGGGCTCAGCGGGCAGCGGGTTGGCATCAAAACCCTCTTGCTGGTAGCGGAGATGGCAGTCCAACGTGAGAATCCTGTACAGATTGGAGCCTTCAAGGACTGTTTGCAGCAGTGTGGCATCCAAGTGTAGACAATGTATAACAATGTAAACAGCAACTGCCCTCGTGTACTTGACCTTGACAGAGGATAGGACTATAGAAGTGGATATGAAGCTATTTTTCATTGCTAGATGGCATTACCAGAGGTCAATTAGAATCTTTTGAAGTTGACGGAAGTTGACGGAAGCCACATGCGCGGTGACACCTCGAAAAGCAT
>Ga0126342_10019231_pt1 | contig 11625 bp, 11 predicted proteins | sample Cyp1metagenome_FD_92528 | JGI IMG/M metagenome (GOLD analysis project Ga0126342, IMG submission 92528) | Coral microbial communities from Lord Howe Island, Old Settlement Bay, Australia - Cyphastrea 1 metagenome | ecosystem: Host-associated > Invertebrates > Cnidaria > Coral ... | reverse complement strand
CCCAAGATCTGTGAGGGCTACAAAGCCTGCAAATCATTCAACATAGCCAGGAATGCTCTGAATTGCTTTCCCAAGATCTGTGAGGGCTACAAAGCCTGCAGATCTTTCAACATAGCCAGGAATGCTCTGAATTGCTTTCCCAAGATCTGATCCTGGATTGGTCAAGCCACATGCTATGATCGATGGTATCCCGAAACAATCCATCCAGATGTATGCATCATGGACTTGTGCATGAAGCCGTGTCGCCACAGCGGTGGCATCTTGATGTCTCTAAGACTAGGCTTCTCGAAGGTCAAGTGATAAGGACCCGTCCATCAAATTCATCAAGGCCTGTCGCAGGACTTTCATCCGATCTCCATTGGGATCAGGATGCCGATCTGACGTGAAACAAAAACTACCAACATACCTGGTGGCCACTTGTGGAGCAGCCCCGTTTGGAGAAGCATCTCGTGGTTCTCAGGCACACCTCTCATGTCCAGAAGGTCAGACATCTTGAGGACGTACATGGGAAATGAAGTGCATGCACGTATCCAACTTCTTCCCGCTGAGTTGCAAGCCAAGACCAAGTGCTGCCTATTGCCAAACCGCAGAATGGGGGTCTCGGAGATTTATTGCACGGAAAAAAAGTGGGGCCCTGAGGCCTCCTCCAGCAAAAATAACTACCCAGTGGTTGAGAATTGATCAAAAATGATACTTCTATGCTGCCACTGTTCATGCTGGGTCAAGTGTCCTTCAAGCAAAGCAAACATGAACGTACACAAACATTCAGTCGAGTTTCTGTCAAGAAAAGTCCTGTACCCAAACGCCGTGCATCCTTCAAACGCTGCTGGAAGTAGCTCTTTGCATGTTCTGCCTCAAGGGTTTCACTACACATCAGCAGGAACCTCGTATCTTGAAGTCTGATTGAACGCTCAGTTCAAGTGCAAACTTGTGTGTCATCGTGTCATTGCCTCATCCTATCGGCCTAAAGCTTGCTAACCTACCTGGAATATCTCGGCCAGAATACAGACTGTGGCGGGGTGTAGAAGTGAAAGGAATTCACTGATCGATTTGCAAACTCCTGGGCCGCGCCAAGACATTGCATCAAAGGCCAAGAAATTGCCAATGTGTATTTTCAGGCCTTCTTGTCTTGGCTGCGCTCATTTTTAACGCACATTCTTTCCTTGTGATCTTTTGCCGTTCCTGTTTGTTGGAAAATTCATGGAAATTCCTGGAGTAGAGCATGGCTCATTGTTTTTCACTCCAACTCTAAAACATAAATCAATGAATGGGAATTCCCATATATTAAATGGGAATTCCAGGATCCTAAAATGGAGGTACTGTACCATATATGGCATATATGGTACAGTACCTCCATTTTAGGATCCTGGAATTCCCATTGAATAAAGTAAAGGTTAATCAAACTGCTGCTCGTGAAGTACAAGAAACATTCCCTCCAGGTGGATGTTCGAAACCCAACGGCAGCTTGTCAGTGATGCGTCCAGTGCCTTAGGTAACATCTGAGTTCCTGTTCCCTCAAATTCAGCAGCCTACAGTTCAGAATAGTCACAAATGGATACAAATGCGGTACGGTACTCACTTCTGAGTTCGAAAGAAACAACATGAAACAACATCGCCTCTGTTCGCAATGCATGTTCTGCTTTCGGAATCTACGACACAATTGGACATAAAAGATCATAAAAGCGTAAAAGAACAGAAACATTATAATTCTGAGTCTTGCATGTGCAGGTCGTGGAATCCACTAACAAGTTGCCAAACAAATTGCCAGAAACTGCCATTTGCGCGAGCCCATGAAACATTCTGAACATTTCTGTTCCGAAATCCAGGGTCAATGTGAAGATTTTCTTTTGAAATCTCTTCACGAAGCCATCACTTGGAACAAATGAGGTATGTAGATTAAATGGAGAAGATCCATGAAGATCCTATATTAAAGAAAGCACGCCTAGATCCCTTTTCTGCGCCTTGCTGTGAGACTGAGTATCTATTGGATCTACAGTATTAGATTCAGATTGCCTGACATGTAATATATTGTAATATATTGTAATATCATGTAATGTCCCTCGGATTTGAACAAGTCCACTTCAAATCAGTGACATGAGGTGCCTTCCCCTATCAGTCTCCAAGGAGCTGGTTCTTTGCGAAGATTTCACTTCAACAAATGTCGAGAAAAATATCGAAGCGATTCGAAGCGCCTGTTTTGTCCCCCTTCTTGGTACATCTCCCATCTCCCATCTACCAGGAACGTTCCTATTGTTCGTATAAAATCGGGGGACGTGTCCCGAGTTGTCAGGACGTGTCCCAGATGCGATCCCAGGTGGTTCCGGCAAAGAAGATCAATGCATCTGGAGCAACAGCCTCAGCTGGTTGCTGGTCGCTGCTGGTTGCTCAAATATCTTGAGGTGCCATCTGGTGCACTATGGATCACTATGATATACAATATATACAATGATAATCATTGTTACACATGATGAATCATGATGATATCTCATGATGTATGAGTAGCGTAGCATCATCTTTGTGAAACTGATTTTCTGCTGAAACGTGTCATGTAGCATCAAACGCACATCAACTCGACAGCAAGGGCCTGTCATCAAACACCGGGAATTCAGCAAGACTTTCTCTGGAGTATAGATAGAGAACCACATGATGCAGGCATCAACGTTCTCAGCACTGATAGGCAAGGCTCTCGGATATGCTCAGCAACAGTATCATATGCAGGTTGGAGCCGCTTTCGATCGGCCACATCTGGAATCAGCAATGATGGATCCTATCCACAGCGTGTCCATCCAGAATTTACAGCAGCGCGTTCACACTTGCGCTGGCTTCAGAACAAATGAAATGTCGCACAAATTGCAAAAGTATGCAAACTATTCTCACTCTCACGGCAACTTTCGCCGACATTTCGTGAGCATGTCAATTTCACACTGCTTTCGCTCTGCTTTTGCACTCTTTTGGCTTTCGCCAAAGGTACCCCACAACAAACTTTGACAAAATCTCTGCATACCTTCTATATCTTTTGTCAACTGGTTTCCAATGGTTTCCAGGATATTTTTCAACAGTATGCAACAGTGTCAACAGTGCAACATTCTGAACATTCTGCGAGATTTCCTCGTAGAAATTTCCTGGGAAGGGCTCATTGATAATGTTCAATCCCAAAACTCCAGGAGCATCTGCCAGGGTCTCAGCCACCTTCGAGTTGGGGGATGAGCTAAGAGGTTGGCGGGTTGGCCCGCAATTTATGGTTCAATTTTGGGACAATGATGACGAGTATAACCGAGTATAATCGAGCATATGACCAGATTTAACCAATGGATTTGGGGTATACAGGTATAATATGGTATAACGGTATAATCATGTATAATCCAGTTTCGGACAACATAATATAAATCACAAAGAATCAGCCACTTTTGCATTCTGCATCGCTGTGGACATCTGTGGACATCTGTGGACATTCCTGGCCTCGGCCCAGAAGGCCCCCCATGCATTCGTGAGGTTATCGTGGTTGGTGAAGAGCCGGTCGTAGGCGCTGACTGTCGCAGTTTCAAAGTGATCAAAGATGATCCAGAGCTGTTTGCATCTAGCTGTTTGAATCACTTGGGCATGCAGTGAGTACCATTCATTGAGCACCAACCCCAAAATGATCAAAATAACAGGACAAGGGGTCGCAGCGTTTCCAAGGTCTCACGATCAATGATTCACGTCACACATCCGGTCCTGTTGCAATAGAGGCTTGGTATGCAGCCCATGACTCAAATCGGAAGCAATCGTCGCGCTTTGGCAATCCATCCCAACCTGAAGAGTGCTGCCGGCATCAAACTGTGCTCAGTACATCGCGTTGCACGATGATACTGCTGCCGCTCATCGATTGCAACTGCCTACGCGCACCTGGTAGATAAGGGAGTGAAAGCGGTACTGGAAAGGGCACTGGCACCGGCTGTGCTGCCCACAAGGGAACACCCTCGCCGCAGAACTTTTCGCTCAGCAGGTCCTTTCACCCGTGGCCCACAAGGGCTCATTCAAGGGCAGCTAGATTCTCCATCTAGTTGTGACATGTATTGACTGTCGATTTTGATATGTTGCATTTCACAGACTGTCATCTTGGCTCTGAGTTTTGCAGCAGCATCTGTCAAGGGTCCTGGTGCATATCAGCCAAAATGTAGATCCCATAGGTGGCTGCCTCCTCTACAATGTCCCGCACGATACGAAGATAGCTTTCATTGTAAACACCTCGTTGTGGTTCCACACCAGGCCACATGACACCTCCGGCGGAGTTTTGGAAGTTCCGGTTGTATGTTTCATGATCTTCGGTGTAGATTTGCAAGTTCCAGGTTTTGCAACTGATGAATGGGCAGCACGGCACCTAGACGTAGAACATTCAAACCAGCTGCCTTCATCAATTCGAAGTCCTTGAGTCACCAGAAAATCATGATCCTTCTCAGCACATGTCCACAATGTCCAAACCCTTATCGCAGATTCTTGCGGATTGGATCTTGATTACTGTGGTTTCTCCGAAAACTTAGAAGATTGGAAGAAACTCTTGCGACAAAAATCATGTCTGCTAAAAATGGCTGACCATTCCACACCAATAGCCATTATTAGCCATTCATATTGGCTATTAATCACCATGGCTATCCATGGCGCTATCCATGGCTTCCCATTCCACGCCGTCAAACGCTCCTTGGCTGTCAAGGACGTCAAAGGATCAAAGCCATCGCGGCTTGGGATCCATGGCGGGCCCTTGACAACTGCATTGCTGCCGTGGAAGAAGGTCTCACCTGAAAAACAAACAATTGGATTTGGAGTTATGCATGGCACTGGCACTGATATACACATATATATATAATTATATATATATATATGTGAATGTATATATATATATGTATATATATATGATTATATATTAACATTATTAAGATACCAAAAAAAACATCAGACACAATAAAAGAAACCATAGGGAAAGGATGGAAAAGGCAACTTTCAGCAGTCTGAGCCCGTGCCCATGTTCTGCCCGAGCAGCGACCAAATTCATCCACGAAGCGCTGCTCACCTGTCACACTTCGGCGCAAGTGGATGCGAGGCAAGGCGTCACAGAGCCTCGGCAGATCCCAGTGTGGATGTCTGGATGAACAAATATGAAACATGAAAATTTATGAAACATCCAAAAAGAGATCAAAAAGTTCAAATATGTTCAAATTAATTCAAATTCACCACTATTTTAGGAGAGGCTTTTTGTGATGTTTATGTTTCTATATGTTTCTATAATATGTTTCTATTAGGTGTTTCTTCAAAATTGTGGTACTGGTTTCCCAATGATATTATCATGACATTTTTTGAGGTGATTTGAAAACGTGAGGGTCCCCGCAAAGAAATCTCCCAAAGCTCTTGTATTGCGAAAATCTTTGAAACCGCGAAAAATCATTGAGGCGGGTATAATCCGCTATGCAAGGAGTACTGCCAACACTAAGCCTTCTGGGCTCTTGGCATACCAGGTTTCGCAAATCGAGAGCTGTTTGCGGTCCAGCCACTCGGCAATCAAAAGGAGTACTGCTGTCTTGTGCATCACGCGGGAGTTCGTCATTTGGATACAGTTGCACAGATTTGCCCAATTATACGTGTTGTGTTTTTGTTGTGTATGTAAGTTTAGGTTAGTTGGAGTGGGTGAAGTGCATGTTTCTGCGTGACTTTGCAGTATCTATTCCCTCTCTGCTCCGTCAAGACATCCTTTTAGCTGTAGTGTGTCACGTTCGCTGAAATGCGTGAAATGTGTCATGTTGGCTGAAAGCTGCGCATTGAGGACCAAGTACCAAAAGCTGTGACGGTCCAAAATGTAACATTCTTTTAGCATCTTTCAACTACCTGATGCTACCTGGCCAGCCTGGGAGTCGTAAACTCCAGCCAACTCTATATCAAACTGAGACAAGAAGGCTGACCTGGGCAAACATGGGAACATCATGGAACATATATTATAGACATTTATAGACTGTATAGATACCAATCACTGGATGTTTTTTGTTGTCTAAAATGCAAAAAAAAAAACGATCTCAGCCCACAAGTACCTGAGCCTTCAAACGAGTCTTCTCTGCTATCATGCATAACCTGAATCAGGTGTGTCCATGTGTGTCCAACACCCAACAGTCAAATCAAATGCTAACCACAAATCATCACAAATAACTATAATAACCATCAAACTTCGCCGCAAATTGCGCACATGGTACGTTGATTACATGGCTACACTCATCAGGACGTGAGACCGGGTATGTGGTTTGCTCTGAGACCCCGGGTTGGAATCCTATTGGGGTATCCCTTTGGGTATCCCTTTGAGCATTGCCCATGCCGTGATTTTTGGAACTGCGAACTAAGTTCCCTACCTTTGTGACAGCAGCAGAGGACAGAACAGGCCGGAGAGCTTCAATGACCCCAGTGCGCAAGGCATCGAAAAGGAACACCTGTGTCATGTACGGAAGATGAGCTCAAAGAATACCGGGCCCAATGTATATGCGATTAAATCAGGAAAACACAAAGTACCACAATGTGTTACATATCATTTTTTTCTTCATGCTCTCTTCTCAGGAATCTCCAGACAGAGGAGGCAAAAATGAGTGCCCTGATTCAAACAGACAAGTTTTCAAAACGGTGCAGTGCTGTATGTACATCTGTACTGAACACGTCTCCTGGTAATCAAAGACTGTCTTCAGCACGTCGTGGATATCCAAAAGGATTATCGTTGTGGCCAGCCAGCTGTACAAAAGGCGCACGAAAGGCCGCAAGTGCAATGCCCAACAGTCTTGCTGCACATGTTGATTAAATATGATTAAATATGATTAAATGATATTAAATGATATCCAATGTAAGACATATAGTAAGGCTGTAAGACTCACTAGACCCATATACATCCATACATATCATACATTGTCACATTGTACTCCAGGCATCTCCAGTATTGTGTGGTGCCATGCCATGCGATGTCATGTGAAGGTGGGGCGAAGTGGCATCTTGCCGTATCTTTCCTCTTACCGTTATATCCTGCTGTTGCATCAGGAAGAGCTCGACAAGTCAAACATATGAACCGGTCAAGAATATGCAAATGTAGAAAACAATAGAAAACATATAGTGCAAAACAAACATGACGAATTAATACAAATGATATGTTTGATGCAAATGTAGATCTGGTACCCTGCATGACTGTATGGTCAGACTTTGTGCATTATGTGCGTGTAACAAAAGATACAAAATAGAATATGATATGTAGTATTTCATAGAGGTACGTTGTACAGGCCTTCGTCCTGCCTAAATCAGTCCAAATCAGTCAGTTTCTCAAACCTTAAAAGTTCAATGACTGAGAATTCGAGCTTCAGTGGTCCTTCTCACATTTCTCACTCGAATGGCAAAGAAACTGATGTTTCGACGAACGCTTTCGGCAGTTGAATGCAAGTCCTTGTCTACACTACACTGCATTGGTCAACAAATGCTAGTGGGCAAGCTGTAGGTCTTGCAACAGTTGCAGGCAGCTTTCACTTGCGCGGTAGCTTGTAGCCCTCAATAAGGATCAATTCTTCTGTACAAGAAGGCGCGACCAAGTCATGTGAGGAAGTGCTATATAGATACCTCAGAAACGCTAGCCGACTCTCATTATCCAAGAGAAGGGCTATGAAGGGCTCCCTATGGCTCCTTTATTTCATAGCACCGAAATCTTACCAGAAGAGTGCCAACATGGCTGAGCCCAGTCCGGTTGCAGCGGACTTCCTTGATCTCCAACTATTCCAGGTTGCCTCCTGGACTGCTCTGCACTGGCAGCCTCTGGGAGTTCCTGCAGTTGGCGACATCTTTCATTAGTTGTATAAAAAATATCAATTCTATAGTTCGAGAAGGTTCTATATGTTTTAGCTATTTTCAGAATTGGTGTAGTACCCGTACCGCCAAGAAACAAAAGGAGGGCTCCAGAAAACATGGTAGAATACTATAGGTTTATGGAACCTGAGGACCTGTTGAAAATTCTGCATAGAAAATCATAGAAACTCCCGGACTCCTGTGAGCACCAACCATCCAAATAGAGGTATCTTTTTCTATATCTTCCCGAATGAATGCAGCAGCACAGAGGGAGTTGACGAAACCCATAATGTCAACCCCAGATGAATAAACCCCTGGGCTGTTTAATATGTTTAATTGGAGGGGTACGACCAATTATATGCAATTATCACTCTTGGGGTTTCCCTTAAATTAATCAACCAGAGTTTACTTATCAGGGGTGACAAACTCAATAGCCAAGAGTAGCTGTTTGCACATAATATAACAAGCATACTTTACAGTCTAGTGCGCTGTACTGATTATATAATATTATATTAATATAATATATGGAGGAAAAAAATACGCTTGAACGTCTGAGTTCCCAATGAAACCGGCCTCATGAGGGGTCACGCGCAAATTGCAGGCGCCAGTGGCGCGAAAGTGACTACAGCCTGGATATCGACTGATGGCCCAAGGTGATGAAACTGTCTCCGAAATGACCTAGTAATCCTAAAAACATCATGTTGATTGGTGGTTTTTCGATTTTTAGGTTGATTGAGCTAGTGATCTCCAAGGTTCAAACCGAAAACATGACTTTCGGATTGATCCTCCCGAAGGAAGAACATATGTGAGACAACTACCCGAGCTGCGGAATTCTAATCTAATCCTCAATCTTTGCCGCACTCACTACAGTATCAACATGTATCAACTGGGGATGTCGACCAATTTTGTGTCACTTGGAACCATGATGAACTAATGTGGTAAACCCAAGGCCCAATGCCATGACCAAGTAACATTTGGGGATTACCTTTACCACCCATTTATGTTCATTTATGGTAGTATTGGGGATTGTTTATTATTGGGTTTACATGGGTTTACCACATTAATTACTCAGTATACACCAGCTGTCTTGCACTATCCGATACTGGGTTCTTTGCAGAGTACCAGCTCGCCGCACCTCTACTTCTGAGGCACATTCTGGAGCTGGGCCCACAAGACGTAGCACCTTGTCCCAATGAGCCTGCGAGCTGACCAGTCAGAGGTCTTGGCTAAGAGAAGGCAAACGACAAGTCAGAAACCCATCGAAAAGTACAGAAAATATACTAAAATGAAGTGCTATGACGTGGCTCCTCCACCTCCGACTTCTGCGCGGAAGCTTTTGGTGTTGCAATGAGCTGCCGCAAAGCTTCCCAGTGCATCTGGCAACGGCTGACCAGTACAAGCAATACATTGCATGATAATCCGGTATCATCTCGTGTCAACACTCTCGGGTATCGTTTTTGGGAATGGTCGGTAGCTGATGGTAGCTGTTATTTTTCAACAAGGTCAACTACTTGAAACAATCTTGAACCATCTTGAACCATTTTGAATCTACAGCATCTACGGCCGTGATCCCACATCTTGTGACCTCAGTGCGGCGCTGGGTGTCAATGATGTTCCACATCGCAGAATACGCAACCAGCTTGGGCCGGATGCGTCGCCTCAGTTCCACATGGAAAAAAGCACCCCATCTCTGGGTCACAAAGGTCACAGAATCATCCTGCAACATCCTGCAACCAGCTCACCAGATCTCCTGGCATTTCCTGCGCACGGCTTGCTTGCGCTTCAGGCCGTCCATAAAGGCCTGAACCCCTGCATCCAGGCGTTGGCAAGTCTTTGTAGCTGTCAACACATCCTGACGGAGAGGTCACTGCACCCAAACACACTGACCTGTCGACAGCTTCTAAAAGCATGCCACACACTGCTAGCTGCCAATCTCTTGAACTTCTTCCCATTGCAAGATTGACCAAATGCAGCAATTACGTGTAATTACAGTAGGTGTAATTACCCCAGCTGGCCGGCTAAAGCGTGAAGGAAAGAATGTTCCAACTAGGTGTCGGCCGCTGTCGGTTTCGGATGTTGGCTTAGACAGAAAAATCCGCCCCATGGTTTCTGTCATTCGGCATGTTGCAATCTCCTCCAACACCTCCTTCAGAATTGTTGAGCACTGCATCATTTGCCAAATGGATGGTCCTTTGGAAGTGCCTGGCTCCTACATCCGTACAGCCCTTGGCAACTATGGTTCACTACAACTCATGATTCAAGGATAGTCATTGTACATCCACAGTGATATGCAAGCAGAATCCATTCCATTCCACGCAAACAACAGAAAACAGCCAAATAACCAGCCATTTCACAGCTTCGGCTTCCCTACAACTGATTACAAATGTTCATGCGACGCTCCTGGGAGTTTTCCATATCCTCCCACAATTGGGCCCGTGTCTGGAAACTCCGACGCTCCAAATGGCGTCGACGCGCCTGGAGGTCACTGATTATGGGTCAGCAGTTCAGCGCTCTTGGATGATCTTAATATATCTTAATGATATCTTAATGATATCTTAATGATATGATTCATATGATGATCTTAGATGTCCAATACAGAATATCTAATTTTAGAATGATTTTAGAATATACTTCGATCCGGAAACCGATGCGTTTCCAGTTCCGACCTCTGGTCACGCAGTTCCGGCCTCAGAGTTGATCAGCCGCAGCAAAGCCACACGCCGATTCGGCCGGCTGCGCCAAGCCTGTTGGATGGTCATCGCAGCCTGGAACGGTGGCCATCCAAGTGCCGAAAATCACCCTGGCCCGATGGTAAAAGAGGGAATCAATGGGAGTCACTATACCAACACCGATTCAGGTCATGTGTAGACCTGCGTAGAATCAAATAAAAGATACACTGTAGAAATATAGAAATATATAGAAATGGTAAAAAATTATTAAATGCTGTAAATCATATAAACATAACATGATTTACGTGAAGATACATTTATGACATAAAGGGGATATATATATATATATGTTATTATTATTATTATTATTGTTATTATATTCACCAACCTTTTTGATGATGGTTTGGACAAGAGTTAGTGAGAGTTCACGACTCAACGTCTCAAGCATTCGCACCTTGTGGTAAATCGCGACCTCAGTCAGAGCTTGCCGATGCTTCGCCTGGCTCAATGTCCGATAGGCATGCGGAGTGAGGATCTGAGGATCTATCAGAGTATCATGCAATTTACAATGGGTAAGACAGAAGATGGAATTTCATCACAGCCAAAGAAAAACCAAGTTGACAGCTTGCAAATTACATCAAATTGCAATATATTGCAATATATACAATGATAATCCCATAGGATCCATGGTGCTGGTATATATGCACCAGGCCCTGCCACCCCCCCCTCGCCCCCCCCATGGGATGCGTCCCATATACTGGCCCCATATGAGATCTTCCCCCTCCCCCCCTGTGGTGTGGTGGGGGTGTGGCACTGTCCCCCTCCCCCCCCTGTGGTGTGGAGGGGGTGTGGTATGGTATGTTGGGTATGTATGGTGTGTATGGTCGGTCTGGTATGGCATGAGTGGTTGGTATTGTATGGATGGTAGGTATGGTCCATGTAAGTCTGTTGGGTATGGTATGTTTGATATGACAGTATGTATGGTCTGTATGGTATGTATGGTTACTATGACGGGTATGGAATATTCACGTCGCTTCGCGACGGCAACCGCCCGCACCGCATCGTTGGGCAGCCGCTCGTAACTGCCAATGATGTCGGCCATTGAGACCAAAAACATCCGAAAGTACTG